>C687J26660_1000004_pt1 | contig 114100 bp, 95 predicted proteins | sample RifOxyA3_FD_26660 | JGI IMG/M metagenome (IMG submission 26660)
CGGCCCCTGTTTCCGTGAGCAGTCACCAGTCCGCGATCCGGGTTTTTGTCAACGAAGCACTGGAAAAAAACCCGCTGCTCAAGGCGTACGCCCTCGACAGTGAGGGCGCGGAAAGAGCGGCGGTTGCGTCCAAAGGTTTTATTGCGCCCGAATTTTCCGCAGCCTACATGCCCGGTATGGCTGGCTCTACCTTCGAAATCGATTATTCCCTCCAGCAAATGATCATGTTCCCGGTCAAATGGGCTGCCATGAACAAGGCCGCTCTTTCGCGCGCAATTGCTGCCCGCGCAGAGGCCATGGCCGCAGGCAACACACTGGCGCTCGATATTGCCCATGCTTACAACCAGCTCTATTATATTGACCGGAAACTCGATCTGGTGGCAAAGGACCGGCAACTGCTCCAGGTCGCATCCGCTGCTGCAAAAAAACAGTATGAAATTGGCATGGGAAGCCAGGCACAGGTGCTAACCCTTGATATTGAGACCGAGCGGCTTGCAACAGACAGTATTTCACTTGGCCTGCAGCGCGTTTCAGCCGCAGCCATGCTCACAGCGCTTCTTGGCGATTCAGCTGACCGTGTTTTTGCAGCAACACCTGAGTGCTCCATTGCGGTTTTCCAGACCCTACCACCAGATTCCCTGGCGCTTCTTGCTTTGGCGCAGCGGCCCGATCTTGCGGCCATGGAGGCTGAACAGGCAATGGCCCTGCACGAAAAAGACGCCAGCCGTATGGCCTATTTTCCTGATTTCATGATAGGCGCTGGATACCGGCAGCGGCAGGCTGTGGATGCGACTGATTCGTGGTCAATCATGGCGGGCATTACCCTGCCCTTTGCGCCCTGGTCACTGAAAAAATACAGCGCAACAAGCGGTCAAATGCAATTGGCCCATGCATCCATGCAAAAGAAATACGAGAACATGAAAAACATGGTTAAGGCCGAAGTATTAGACGCGTTGTCCAATCTTGCCCGCGCTGCAAGCCAGTTGCGGTTTTACGGGCACACAGGCATACCCAAGGCCGAACTGTCACTGCAGTCTGCCATTGCCTCGTACCAGCAGGGAAAAACTGAATTCTCCATGGTTATTGACAATGTCCGCATGGTCATCATGGCGCGCGAACAACACGCACTGGCCGCCCAGGAATACCTGGACGCGCTTGCCCGCCTCGATTTTACCATAGGACTTCCCATGCCAATGGCCCGGGAAGGAGAGAAATGAAAAAAGGAATTATAGCGGTTGTACTACTTGTTGCCTGCGTTGCCGGACTTATTGGATTTTTCGCAGGCAAGCAGGGTATGGCCGCGCATCACGACCACGGATCTGAGGCAGGGGGGATGAGCGCAACACCTGGCGCAACAATCATGTATTACCGTTGTCCCATGCACCCGTGGATAACCTCGGGCAAACCCAGCAAATGTCCCATATGCTCCATGGACCTTGTCCCGGTCTCAAACGATGGGGGCAAGGGAAGCAACATAAAAATAGACGCTGCCACCATACAGGCCATTGGCGTTACTTCAGAAGAAGCGGGCAAACGCACCCTGGTGCGCGAAATCCGCATGCCTGGCATTGTGCAACCCAACGAACGCAAGGTGGTCTCCATTGTCACCAAGGTGGCGGGCTATATTGAAAAAGCGCAGGTCAATGCAACAGGAGAAAAAGTACGCGCTGGACAGACCCTGTTTGACATGTACAGTCCCGACTGGGTAAACGGACAAGAGGATTTTTTACGCGCCCTAAAAACAGGGGATTCGTCGCTTGCGGAAAACGCGCGGCAGAGGCTTCTTACGCTCGATGTTCCGGCGTCAGTCATCGATGGCCTCAGAAAAAACAACGCGACCATGCGGCGCCTGCCTTTTGTGTCGCCAGCCTCGGGCGTGGTCACCGAAAAGATGATCACTGAAGGCCAGAGCGTTTCACCCGGCATGCCCCTGTATACCATTACTGATTTATCCGAGGTCTGGGTTATGGGGGAAGCGTACCAGAACGACCTGGCGTTTATCGCGCAGGGCCAGAAGGCCGAGGTGGTGCTTGACGTGCTCAAAGGAAAGGTCTTTTCCGGCACCATTGCGCTCATCTATCCCGAGCTAAACCCTGAGACACGCACAGGAAAGGTGCGGATTGCGCTTGCGAACACGCAGGACCTTGCGCTCAAACCCGGCATGACGGGCCTGGTCACGGTTATGGCAATTGCGGCAAAGGACGCGGTCGCTGTGCCCGAACAGGCGGTCATCCACTCGGGCAGGCGGGACATTGTGGTGCTCGATCTGGGCAATGGCTATTTTGCCCCCCGTGAAGTGATGCTTGGCCCTGTTGCCGCGGGCTATGTCCAGGTGATAACCGGCGTGCAGGAACACGAACGCGTGGTCACCTCCTCGCAGTTTCTCATTGATTCCGAGAGCAATTTACGCGAGGCGGTAAAAAGGCTTGCCAACATGCAGACAGGTGATACCCTCCACGGCCATCCTGAAAATTTTACCCCGCCCCCTGTTGTATCGCAGGATTCGGCCCAGCGGACCTGCCCCATCATGGGCGGGCCAATCAACAAAAAAATGTTTGTCGATTATAAGGGAAAAAGGATTTATGTCTGTTGCGCCAGGTGTCTGCCTGATGTGAAGAAAAACCCGGAAAAGGCGATCAAGACGCTTTTGGACCGGGGAGAGAAAGTGGCCAATGCTCAAAAAAATCATTGAATGGTCAGTTGCCAATAAAATCATTGTCCTTCTGGCAGGATGCATTGTCGCGGGCCTTGGCATACATGCGGTACTTACCACGCCAATTGACGCCATTCCCGACCTCTCGGACGTGCAGGTCATTGTCTATACCGAATATCCCGGGCAATCGCCCCGCGTGGTAGAGGATCAGGTCACCTATCCTCTTACCACAGCCCTAATTTCAGTACCAGGATCGCGCATTGTGCGCGGGTATTCCTTTTTTGGCTATTCGCTGGTGTATATCATTTTCGACGATGGCACTGATATGTACTGGGCGCGCAGCAGGGTGCTTGAATACCTCAATTACGCGCAGAAAAACCTTCCCAGCGGCATAACGCCCACTCTGGGGCCCGATGCAACAGGCGTTGGCTGGGTCTTTGAATACGCGCTCACATCTAAAAAGCGGTCGCTTGCTGAATTGCGCAGTCTACAGGACTGGTACCTCAAATACGAGCTTGCCAGTGTTCCGGGCGTAAGCGAGGTTGCCAGCGTTGGCGGATATGTGAAGCAGTACCAGGTCACGCTCGATCCCGCCCGGCTTCAGGCCTATGGCATTTCATCAACCATGGTTGAAATGGCCATAAAAAACAGCAACAGCGACGCTGGCGGCGAAACTGTCGAAATGGGTGAAATGGAATTCATGGTGCGCGGTAAAGGCTATCTCACCTCATTGGACGATATTAAAAACATTCCGGTCATGCTGGGAAAGGGGAGCATGCCGCCGGTCTATCTCTCTGATGTCGCGACTATCGCCATTGGTCCTGAAATGCGGCGCGGTGCAGCAGAACTCGACGGCATGGGCGAGGTTGTTGGCGGCATTGTAATCATCCGGTTTGGCGAAAATGCGCGCACAGTCATTGAGGCGGTCAAACGTAAATTGGTTGAAGTCCGGCCCGGACTGCCCGAGGACGTCTCGATTGTGACCACCTACGACCGGTCTGGGCTTATCAACCGGGCCATTTCCCATTTACGCGACAAGCTTGTGGAGGAAATCATCATTGTAGCGCTGGTGTGCCTTGTTTTTCTTATGCACGCGCGCAGCGCCTTTGTGGCGGTGTTTACCCTGCCGCTGGCCATTCTCATGGGTTTTATTGTCATGCGGTTCCAGGGCATAAGCGCGAACATTATGTCGCTGGGAGGCATTGCTATTGCCATTGGCGCCATGGTGGACGCGGCAATTATCATGATTGAAAACATGCACAAACACCTCGAGACCGAAGAGTTGCTTCCCCTCGACAAACGGCGAACAAACTGGGCAATCGCCGTGGAAGCCGCGGTGGAAGTGGGGCCAACGCTTTTTTTCTCGCTTATTGTCATAACTGTTTCTTTTTTGCCGGTTTTTACGCTCGAGGCGCAGGAAGGCAGGCTCTTCAAACCGCTCGCGTTCACCAAGACCTATTCCATGGCCGCGGCCGCCCTGCTTTCAGTGACCGTTGTGCCCATACTTATGGGATTTTTTATCAGGGGAAAGATTCTTCCCGAAAATAAAAACCGGATCAACCGGGTTTTACACCGGATCTACGAACCTGTGGTCCAATTTGTGGTCACGCGTCCCAAGCGCGTCATTGGTGCCGCTGCGCTTGTGCTGTGCGTCACCCTTGTTCCCATTACGCAGCTTGGGTCTGAATTCATGCCTCCTTTGTGGGAGGGTGATCTTCTGTATATGCCCACTACTCTGCCTGGCATTTCAATAACCAAGGCGCGCGAGCTGTTACAGCAGACTGACCGGATAATCAAACAGGTGCCTGAAGTCCAGAGGGTCTTTGGCAAGGTGGGACGGGCCGAAACCGCGACCGACCCAGCGGGACTTGACATGATCGAATCGACCATTTTACTCAAACCGCAGAAAGAATGGCGCAAAGGCATGACGCGGAAAAAGCTTATTGCAGAGCTCGACAATGCCATACGCATACCCGGGCTTACTGATTCGTGGACCATGCCAATAAAGACGCGGATCGATATGCTGTCCACTGGCATCAAGACACCGGTGGGTGTTAAAATATCAGGGCCCAATCTCGATTCGCTCCAGTCCATTGGCGCCAGGGTCGAAGCGGTGTTGCGCGATGTTCCGGGAACCGCTTCTGCCTATGCGGAGCGGCCAACAGGCGGTAATTATCTCGATATTTCTATTAACCGCCGTGAAGCGGGCAGATACGGATTATCGGTCGAGGACATACAATCTGTCATTCGCACTGCCATCGGCGGTATGGATGTCACCACCACGGTGGAAGGGCTTGAACGCTATGGCATTAGCGTGCGGTATGGACGCGAGCTTCGCGCAAATATTGACGATCTCAAGCGGGTACTGGTGCCTGCTCCGGGAAATGCGCAGGTGCCGCTTGGACTGGTGGCGGAATTTTCCATAAGCAAGGGGCCCATGGTGGTGCGTACAGAAAATGCACGGCCAAATTCATGGGTTTTTGTGGATATCCGCGACATTGATATTGGCTCCTATGTTGCACATGCGCAGCAGGCAATTGCGCGGAAAGTTTCTCTGCCAGCGGGATATTCCATTGCGTTCAGCGGCGAATTTGAATACATGGAACGCATGCGCAAAAAGCTCATGGTAGTGATTCCCCTGACCCTTGCCATTGTTGTCATGCTGCTTTTTCTTAACACCCGCTCTTTGGCCAAAACCGGCATTGTGCTTTTAGCCGTGCCCTTTTCCCTTGCTGGCGCGTTCTGGGCAGTGTACCTGCTGGGATATGATCTTTCCCTTGCCGTATGGGTGGGTATGATAGCGCTTGCGGGCCTGGATGCCGAGACCGGGGTGGTCATGCTGCTCTACCTTGAGCAGGCTTTTGACAAGGCCAAAAAAGCCGGCGCCATGCGCACTCTTGCTGACTTGCGTGCTGCCATTGATTTTGGCGCGGTGAAACGTGTGCGGCCAAAGATCATGACCGCGTCAGTCATTGTTGCTGGCCTGCTGCCTATTATGTGGAGCAACGGCGCTGGCGCTGATGTCATGAAACGCATTGCCGCGCCCATGGTTGGAGGGATTGTGACCTCAGTGGCAATGGAACTGCTGGTCTATCCTGCGGTATATTTTTTATGGAAAAAGCGGGAAACGGAAACTAGGGAAAAAAGTGGAGCTGAGGGGAGTTGAACCCGCCTTTGAGGCTCATTACTGTAGTATGCCATCGAGATATTGTCTGCCTTGTCCTGATTTCAAGAATTTTTCTCTCTTCATGGCCTCCTTACGAGTGGCATATCCGGTTTCGTGATAAACCAAACGCCAGGGACCATTTTTTAAAGTAAATCTTCCTAAACTTCCGGCAGTAATATCATTGTGTTCTTGAATACGCCGTTCCAAATCAGCAGTGTAGCCGGTATATCGCTTGCCCGCCGTATCACTAAACAAAACATAGACAGTGAACATTGAAGGATTGAAAGTGGAGCTGAGGGGAGTTGAACCCCTGGCCTCGTCATTGCGAACGACGCGTTCTACCAACTGAACTACAGCCCCATATATTCTAAAGTTACCTCGGCTGGTCATTGCGAATCCGCCTGAGGCGGATTCTACCAACTGAACTACAGCCCCATTCAGCGCGCAAAGCGAATTCAAAAAATAATAACTTGGCGAGGCGGTGGCAAGGACGGACTTCGTGTAGATTTATTACATGTAAAGGCATCACCCCGCCATTGGTCCCCGCATTTAAACTATATTCTACTGACATACTTTAATGAAAGGCGCGTGAATGGCACATTTTCTATTACCCATGGGAACAAAAACAGAGGCCCTTCCCGAACAGGAAGGCGCTTTGGATACAAAAAGGATCAGGTTTGCCAAGGACAGGAAACCCAAGATGCGCGAAGGACATATTCTCATACTGTTCGCAACCGGGTCGCAGAAGCTTATCACCTATCTTTCCGCGATGAGTAATGTCCAGCACGACCCTGATAATGAACAGTATCCCTGGTTTGTAAATACCAAGGACTGGGCGCCGGAATATTCAAAGCGCTGGTGGACATTCGACAATATTTTGGGGACGCTGGCGGCCGAGCACCTTGCTTCGAATCCCGCGAACAAGTTGTCGGCGACAAAACCCATGGATGCGGCGTCTTTTGCCACGTCCATATATGGAAAATCAAACCTTGAGCTTAATACGGATTTTGCCTATTCCCTGATCAACAAGATGAAGGCCCGTTAATCCGCCTTTGCGGGAGAAGATAAGCTGAGTCTATGTTTCCAAATCAGAACCAGCGTCATTACTATCGTTTTTAACACCTTCATTTTTGTCTGGCCTTGTTTCCGGTCGTACCTGAGCGCAAAGGGTACTTCGGCAAAGCGCAGGTCAAGCCCTCGCATTTTCAGCAACAGATCAGCCATACACTGAAAGCCTTTTTCCGTGAACAACCGCTCCTGCCATTTGTCCATCGCCTTTTGCAGTGCGGTTGCTTTGTACGCCCTGAAACCGCAGGTATAGTCCCGGATTCCTGGAATGGGGAGAAGGAGCCTGAAGATCAAAGCGACCGTGTCTGAAAAGAGCCGCCGTAGAAAGGGCACGCCATGCACCCGTGCGCCCTTCTGAAAACGGGAGGCAATGACAACATCGTTCCCCTCCGCAATTTTTGCCGCCATGCCTGGGATTATTTCAGGCGGATGGGTGTTGTCAGCGTCCATGGTTACAATCATGTCATTCGAAGCGGAGAGTTCCATGGTCCGTACTATGCCGTCGCGAAGCGTGGCCCCAAGGCCCATATTGTGCGCATGGGTGAAAACAGTGACCGGCATGTCACGCGAAAGCGATTGTGCAACAGCGGGTGTGGTATCAGCGCTGCCGTCGTCCACAATGATGATCCGGTACGAATAGGCGCGGTTTGCGAGCGTTTTGGCAATGTTTGAACAAAGTTCAGCAATGCAGGCGCCTTCATTGTACGCGGGAAGCACTACAAAAATTGTCTGGTTCATAATTTTGTTACCTTATAAATGCGCGCGTCGCTTCCTTCAAAAACAAGGCGTGCGCCCGCGGGAGTCCCTGCCAATGCGTATTCATGGGCACGGTGTTGTGGATCACGTTTAAGCGCCTGTGAATAATCCATGTCAAGAATGTACGCCTCGGGATACTGTGCGGCGCGGTTCTCAATGTCTTGGTCAATAATGCACTGAGCGGTCAGGTAATAGCTCATTTCATTCGGCCGGGGAATCACCACAAGGGAAGCGCGCATTGCCTCCAGGTACGCGAATGCTTCGAAAAAAGGCGTGCGCGAGCCTCTGTACTGGTCACGGGTCTTTTGGTCAAAAACCGCCCTGATGGGTTTGTCATATATGCGTATTGCCACTGCGCACGCGAAAATCAGATTGCAACAGAGCACGCATTCTACCGCACGCCGCGTTGCCGTCCATGCCGCAAGTTTGTCAACGACCAGAGCCGCGGGAATGCACAGGGCCATGTACGCAGGGATATAGTACCGTGCCTCGGGGAGCACAAAAGCGTAGAGCAGCGTGGATGCGCTGCAGGCCAACCCCACAATGTACCATATCCAGCGCTGCAAGGGAAGGAGAAAGACGAGGAGAGGAAGCAGGGCAAGTAACACCGCGCCAAGGGAATCGCCGGCTTGGAATTTGCCGGGATGCATGGTGAAATCCCAGGGAAAGCGGATAAGATGAAAGATATCCCGTTTGTATCCACTGTACCGGGCCAGGACATGGGTGTAAAATGCTTTGATGTCCTGTTGCGAAAAAGGCTTTTCAAGGGCTAGCAAAGGTTTTATGTCCCTATGTTCGTATACCTGTAATGGCGGCGGGAACACAGGGCTCCCGGTTAAAAGCAGGGAACGTATTGGCCACAATGCGCCGATGCAACAGGCAATGCATGCGGCTATTATGACGCTTTTTGCCGCGCTTCTAAAAGGAGTTGCGTGAAAGGCAAGTACCGCCGACGCTGCCATGAGGCAGGCGCTGTAGATCGCATTGGTGGGCTTTATGGCAATACCCATGCCCGCGTACAGCGCCATGAGCCAGAGGTATTTTTTATGTCCGGATTGTTCGAATTCGAGCAGCGCCCGCAAACCGAGCAGGACAAAAAGCGCTGATGTCATATCGGTAAACGCAACAGAAGCTGTTCTGAAAATAAGCGGATTCATCACCGCAATGGTTACACAGATAATGGCGCTTTTTTTTCCCAGCCGAGGCCGGCATATGTCGTAGAGCACAGCCAGGCAAAGGACAAGCGCCAGCCATGAAACAAGACGCTGGCCTGGTCCGGGTGAAAAGCATCCGGCCAGGAGAAAGAGCAGATCGCAGCCGCCCGCCTGATACGACGTGAGGTAGGGGAGGATACCCATGTTTCCTTGGGAGAGCCAGAGTTTTGGAATAAAGAGATGGCAGCTCACTTCATCGTTGCTAATGCCGCCAGTCACAGGCGCAAAGCAGGCGAGGAACGAGAGAAATAGTATGGCCGCGCTTCCTGCGTAAAAGAATTTAATGAGCAGGGTGATGCCGGAGTCTGGTCCATATTTTTTCAAAGAAACAGGTCTTTTAAGAATAAAAATAACAAGCGAGACAGCGGCAAAAATGGACGAAAGAACAATGAGAAAAGGACGGATGAAAAGATGGGCATGTCCCAGAAAAAAAAGCAGAACACACCAGACACCAAGTCCTGTTGCCGCGGTAATACCAATAAAAGAAAGGTCTGTTGTATGGGGAATCCTGAAGAGTCGTAGAGTACCATACCCAAGGCCCCATGAACTGAGCGTCAAAACAATAAGTGCAAGCATGGTTAGTCAAGTACTTTTGTCATAAAGGACGAATTACTGAACCGGAGCGCGAAAAAGGCCGCGGTGACCAGAAGCATCCAGACAATTGCCGCAATCCTCAGCAGCGGACTTTTCCCAATGAACATGGGGATAATATATATAATTCGTCAACCCATGCGCTGGGCTTCGAAGGCGGCCATGTCAGCCGGTTCAGGCGCGTTGATTTCAACCAACTGCTCTGTCGTCGGATGGGTGAAGACAAGCCTGTGGGCGTGCAGCGCCTGGCGCTCCATAATGACGCGCGCAAGCACTTCAGGCGTGTTGCCCTTCTCGATGAACTGGAGAAAATCGTCGTCGTTTCCCGAATAGAGTTTGTCGCCAACAAGCGGATGCCCCTTGTGCGCCATATGGACCCTGATCTGGTTGGTCCTGCCGGTAATTGGATAGCAGTAGAGTTTCGTGAACCCGTTCTTCCGTCTAATGACCTCAAAATCGGTCTGCGCCGCCAGTCCGCGTTCAGGATCAATGCCCATCCTGATTCGGACTACTGTTGATACGTCCTCGGCAATGGGGGCGTCAATGCTGAACCGGTCTTCAGCAACCTCGCCGAATACATACGCGATATACGTTTTTTTTACCTGTTTATGCCTGAATTGGAGGCCCAGGTGCTTGCGCGCAACAAGCGACTTGCCAAGCATAATGATGCCGCTTGTCTCACGGTCGAGCCGGTTGATGAGATTGAGTTCGTATGCGGGGAAATCGCGGCGCAACAGTTTTATCAGGGTATTGTTGATATATTTGCCGCTGGTATGGACGGGAATGTTGGGCGGTTTGTTGATGATGAGGAGGTGTTCATCGTCGAAAAGGACCGCGTAGTCTGTGTTGACAGGCCGTTCTTCCCAATCTCCCAAATCGTATGCAAGCACGCTGTCGCGGGGCAGTTTGAGCGCGGCCTTGGCTTTTTTTCCATTTATCGAGACCCTGCCATCACGGATAATGGCCTGCCAGACGTTCCGGGTATGGTAGGTGTATTTTTCCGCCAGGTACAGGTCGAGACGCATGCCGGCAAAGCGGTTGTTTATCTCCTTTTCGAATATCATGGGGCGTACAGGGTTATTGGACAAGGATTGTAAAAAGCGGAGAATCAGAAAAGTTATTTGCCTGATCAACCACGCGCAACTGGTAGTGGTAGGCGCCTTTTGCCACAAGCGTGTTCCCCGCGTCCCTGCCGTCCCATTCTATGGCCGTGGGCGGCACCCCAGTGCCTGAAAATGATTTGATTGCGCGGAGTCTCCGGCCTGGTTCACGGGTATACAAAATAAGAGCCCATTTTTTGATGCCAGTACCGCCGGCATTGTCTTTAGCGGATATGAAAAAGGTGATGGCGTCGTCAACTCCGTCGCCATTGGGGGAGAGCGCGTTCTGCTGTATGGACACCTTTGCCAAGGGTGGAACATAGTCCTCGTACCCGCCAAAGGCCACTCCAGCCCGCAGCGCATGGGAGGCGGTCGCGTCGTTCCCGGCCGAGGCGTTTCCCAGCGAGTAGGAAAGGCTGTATTCGATTTTAAGCTGGCTTCCGCGGACCGGGATGTTTCCCGTGCACCCGAACATGATTGCGTTGTCAGGATCGGCCCCGCGTGCCGCTGTCTGAGAGAGAAAGCCCGCCCGTACAGCCAGATATCGTTTTTCAAAAAAGGCCTTGTCCATGGCCGCGCCCCACGAGTATTTCCTGACGCGCAGTTCGTGCAGGCTGTCGATCCTGCCTTCGGCCAAGACCTGAGCGGTCCGGTCCTGGTCAATGAAATAACCGAAATGGACCTTTGCGGCCCGTTCGGTCGAGATGGTGATGGCATAGTCGTTGATAACGCCTGTGCCAATGATATTGAACAGGGCAAGACCGGCATACAGGCGCGGAACAATCTCCCATAGTCCGCCAGCGTCAAAGTCGATGGTAAGGGTCCGTTTGCCATAGGCGCCGTTGGACAGACCGCTGCTGGTCATGATCTTTGCGGATGCGCCATAGGCCAACTGCAAGGCCTGTGCGCCAAACGAGATTGAGGTGACGCTTTCATTATAGCCGTTGTTTGAAAAAAAGGCGGTACCCGCTCCCACAGCGCCCTTCTCGAGAAACCGGCCTGTGTACGAAAGGTCGAGAAGCAGGGGACTTTTGGAAAAGTCAGGGGTTTGAAGGCCATAACCCCCGGCCATGAGGGTATGGCTGCTGGCGCTGGCGAAGAATGCGGGATTATCGAACCCAGCTGATGATCCAAAGGAAAAGACCGCATGGGGTCCAGGGAAACGGGTGAGAAAAGGATAGTGGCCCAGAGCGGTAAAGGCCGTATAGGCAGGGCCGGCAAAACAGGCGGCGCCGCAGAAAAGCCAGGCAGCGAGCGCACAGAAAAATTTATTCATTTCCTTCGTCGAGAAGACGGAGCGGCATGATGAGAAAGAGCATTTTCTCGCTCTTTTTCTTGTCCGCGGGCAGCACCAGCACGGCCGACAGCGGCGTATTCATATTGATGACAATGTCTTCGTCGTCGATGAGCCGCAGGATCTCAATGAAAAAGTCGACATTGAACCCAATGGCAATGGGGTCAGTGTCGTAGATGATGGGAAGCGAGCTTTTGCCCTCGCCGTTGAAATCGCGGTCAGAGGTGGAAACCGTGAGTGAATTTTTCTCGAACGCGAAGCGTATTTGCCGGGTGCGGCTGTTTGAAATGACCGAGATCCGGCGAAGCGAGGAGAAGAGTTCGTCGCGCTTGATGACGGCCTTTTTGGTGTTGGTCTGGGGAATCACCTGCTCGTAGTTTGGGTACTCGCCCTCAATGAGCTTGGAGGTGAGCACCGTGGTGTTCACGGTGAATTCAATGTAGGTTTCACCGAGTTTCACCGAAACATCGCCGCCCGCGGGGTCCATGATGTTGGGAAGCTGGTCGAGCGCCTTGGGAGGGACAATAATAGAAATTTTCTTTTTTGTAGTGACTGGAAGGCCGGTCTCCTTGCAGAAACCCAGTTTGTGGCCGTCGGTGGCCACCATTTTGAGCGATCCCTGTTCAAGTTCCATAAGCACGCCCTTGAGCGCCACACGGGTGGTGTCGCGCGAGACCGCGAACCTGACGCGCGAGGCCATGTCGTCCAGCAGTTTCGCGTTGAGGGAGAAGCTGGCCCGCTCTTCGAATGAGGGAATTTCGGGATATTCGTCCGCGGTCTGGATGGGAAGCTTGAATTCGTCGACGCCCGTGGAGATTTGGACAAACCCGCTTTTCTCCGCATTAAAAAGAATCTCCTTTTCGGGCAGTTCCTTGCATATGTCAAAGAGCTTTTTCGCGTTTATGATGAAATCGCGGTCTTGGCCGCTGGATTTGACTTCGGTCCGCGCGCTCATGGAAAGGTCGAGGTCGGCAGCGCGCATGGCAAGGACAGATCCCTTGACAGAAATACATATATTCGACAGGACCTGCAGCGTGGGCCGCGCGGGTACAATCTTGATCACCTTCTGCATGACCGTCAGCAGGTCTGATTTCTGGACGTAGAACTTCATAAGGACTCCCTGGATTTGATCGTTGCTGTTAAATTACAATAAAAACGTTTGGCATTACAAGAAAAATTTCCCATGATTCGCAGGTCCCGCACTCAGAGCGGCAGGTGGTTTTTCACCTGGAATTCGAAACTAGACAAGACGCTCCTCAGGGTCTTTCCCATAGCGCTTTCGGAAAAGGCGGGGTCGGCAAGTGAGAAGCGCATGGCGATTATTTCGTCAAGAGAGTTGCCCGGTGTGTCCTTGGCCAGCATCTCCTTGGCGGCCTTGAATTTCGCGCCGTCGCCGGGGTGGGCGGGCGCGTCCACCGAGAGCAGGAGTGTGATTTTACAGTGGAAATACGCCCCGTATTCCTTGGCGCTGCCTTTGGGCGGTGTGTAGCGGGCCAGTTCGAAATCGACGATTTTTCCGGAAACCACCTGCAGCGCCTTGCCGTTGAAGGCCGCGAGTTCGGTCTCTGTGCCATACAGGGGGCTGATTTCCACTGGCGTGGGCGTCAGTTCGCGGATCTTGTCCGCAAGCAATGCGGCAAACGCCTGTTCAATGTCCCATGCGCCTGTGTATCCGGCGCTGTTTTTCAGCCTGCAGACAACAATGGCGGACTCGCTAGTGTCCGCGAGCGTGGCCTTAATGCGGTTTTTCCAGGTTGCCTGTTGGTTTTGTTCATTAGAAAGCAATAATGGATTGAGCGGCTGGGTCCATGATAAATCCATCAGGTCCAGCGAATCCATGGGCTCGGGCCTGTCCGCAAAGGCGCGGCGATCAATAAACGCCTTGGTCGGCGCCTGGACAAAGAGCCGTTTGTCCGCGCCAATGACTTTTGCGTCGACAACACCCCGCAGCACCATGAGCCGCGTGGTCGCGTTGGTGGTATCGCTCAGCACCGAGAAGCCAGCGCCCTGGTCAATGGTCATTGACGCGGAAGGCGTTGCCACGGTATATCTGCATCGTCTGTTCTCGGGCATGTCGCATGAGAGAAATATTTCTCCGTAGTAGACTGTAATGGTCTGCGACCGGAGAGCGGATGCGGAATCCTTTGAAAACTCAATTTTAATCTGGCTTTTCTGGTTCAGGTAGATCGTTGTAGTGCCGAACAGTGTTACCACGCACGACGCATTGTCGTTTGACCGGATCCGTGTGTTGCCCGGTACCAGCGCATTGTCCGCGACGGTCTTCCACAAGGAGGGGTTGCCAGCGCTCGTTTCAATTGCTCCCGTGACCGAGGATATCCTGCCCTGTTGCGCCTGGCCCCACGCGTGGCAGCAGAGGCAGGCAAGAACCGCGGCATACTCCAGGGTTTTGATCATGGGAAACGCCCCTTGTTAAGATTTGTTTCTGAGGCTTTTAAAATGCCGCGGCATAACTTTCGCCGCAACGGAAAAACTTATTGTCTCGATGATGGAACTGTCGGGCAAGACAATGTCCACTGACCATGCGCCGCTTCTGTTTCGCGGGATGGCGATTGAGCTCGAGCAGGCCTGTTCGTGGCGGTGTATCCGCGCTGTTTCTGAAAACACATATTCATCCTCATGGAACCAGGAGAACGTGAGCTGGGTGGTGTCCTTTCTTGCAAGGGTAAAGGACACCTTGCAGACCACGGTCTGCTCCTTCTCATTCGGTTTTATCTCAAAGGCGGTCTGGCGCAGGGTATTGATGTCTGCGGCTGAAGGGTCGTATATCCGCGCCTCAAACTCCCGGAACATGGCAGGCAGCTTTTGCGCCTCCCTTTCCTGCCTGAAGACCCGGTCGGGGTCGGCATCCGGGGAAAAGAAGAGGTGCATGGCCGCCAGGACGAGAATGAGGGACAAGACCAGGGCCGGGAGTATCCGGAGATTTCGTATCGAATATTTCACCGGGAACCGCTATCCCTTTCCGGTCGTGAAACCCGTTTTTTCAGCGTACCTCCGCGCGGACCAGGTCGTCATAGGTTTCCCGGCGGCGGATGACCGATGCGTTGTTGACCGACACAAGGACTTCGCAGGCGCGCGGCCGGGAATTATAATTGGAGGACATGGAAAACCCGTAGGCGCCCGCGCTCATGACCGCAAGACAGTCGCCTGCTCCGGGCTCCTCAATTTTCCGGTCTTTTCCCATGAAATCAGAGGATTCGCAGATGGGTCCAACTATATCGGCCGTCATTGTGCGTTGCCCCCGCTTTTGCACTGGTTCTATCCGGTGATAACTGCCATAGAGCGGCGGCCTGATAAGGTCGTTCATGCCCGAGTCGGTGATGATGAAATTCTTTACCGGGGTTTTTTTTACGTATGTTACGCTGGTTGCCAGGATACCCGAATTGCCGCAGATATAGCGGCCTGGTTCCACGATAAGACGCAGTCCTGAGCGCCGCACAAAGGGGCGGATTGCCCTGGCAAAGGCCGCGACTGTAAAGGGCTTTTCATTCGCGTAGGTTATTCCCAGGCCCCCGCCAATATCCAGTTCCTCGAGAGTAATGTTGTGCGTGGCCAGCGTGTCCAAAACGGCAAGAAGCTTGCGGAGCGCCGTGGTATAGGGCTGCAGCGAGAAAATGGGGGAGCCAAGGTGCATGTCAATGCCCACGGCCCGCACGTGCGCAAGGCGGCCTGCCTCGCGGTAATAGTCGAGAGCGTGCGCAATGGGAAGACCGAACTTGTTTTCCTTTTTGCCGGTCGTGGTGAGCGCGTGGGTCTTTGCGTCAACATCGGGATTGAGCCTGAAACCGATGCGCGCAATTGTTCCCATGCCGCGTGCCACGGCGTTGATGGCGTGGAGTTCGGGCAGAGACTCAACATTGAAGAGCCTGATGCCGCTCTTCAGGGCAAAACGGATTTCAGCAGTGGTCTTTCCCACGCCCGCGTATACGATGCGTGAAGGGGGAATGCCCGCCTTGAGGCAACGGAAAAGCTCTCCACCCGATACAATATCAGCGCCAGCTCCGGCTCGCCCCAGCATTTTTAAGATGGCAATGTTGGCATTCGACTTGACCGAGAAGCAGATCAGGGGATTGAACTCCTTCAGCCCTCCCGCAACCTCGGCATAGCGCTGGAGAAACGCCTGCCTGCTGTATATATACAGAGGGGTGCCGTATTTTTTTACCAGCGTCCGGACCGGCATGTTTTCACAATACAGTGTCCTGGTTTTATAGTAAAACGGATTTTGAACCATAGACATACCAGCCTTTATTGGTGCAGGGGAAATATAATAGAATTCAGGAACGGACGGTTATGCTTTTGCCGGAGCGAGCCGCTTCTGTATCCTTGACTTTATCCGTGAAGCTTTGTTTTTATGCATGATGCCTTTGCGCGCGGTACGGTCGACCAGGGCAAGCAGGTCCTTGGATACGGTTGCGGCCTCGTCTTTACCGGCCTGAAGGACCTTTTTCAGCATGGTACGCACGGCGCTTTTTGCCGCAAGGTTGCGGACCCGCGCCTTTTCGTTGGTTTTTATACGCTTGAGGCATGATTTGTGGTGGGCCAAAATAATCTCCTTTTTTAGCGAATTAAAATACATGTTCGGGCGCGGCGAAGTCAACATTCTGGTACGTTTAAGCCATTTTCCTTGCAATAGAGGGCCAAATATCTAAATATTTATTGTCGCATATCGCATGAAAAAAGAATTTCTTATCTTTTCCCTGGTTTGGACAGCGGCCGTATTTGTTGTCGCTGGCCTCCTTTCCTGTTCTTCCACCAACCGGTTCAGCAGAAACCCTGACAGCGCAACGCGGCCCCAGGCAGCCACGTTCTCTTGTTTTGTGGATGTCAACCAGGAACGCATGATGCGCGCAATCCAGCCGCTCAAGAACATTCCCTACAAATGGGGCGGCATGAGTATGACGGGCATGGATTGCTCGGGTTTTGTCAAAAAGGTCTATTGGGACGCGGAACGCATTGACTTGCCGCACAGTTCCAAGGAACAGGCCGGATATGGCAAACGGGTCAGGCCCGAAGACCTGCGGATGGGCGACTTGGTATTTTTTAAAATCAACGGGTTTTCCATAGATCATGTGGGACTCTATATCGGCGACGGCAAATTCGCCCATGCCAGCCTTACCCAGGGAGTCACGGTGACGCCCTTTGACGACCCCTATTACAGCGCGCGGTTTGTACTGGCCAAACGGCTCTATTTTGAATGACAGGCAGGGAGACCAACCATGAAGACAGTCGCATTTCAGGGAGAAAACGGCGCGTTCAGCGAACTCGCGGCAGTGAAGTATTTTTCCGCACAGGTCCGGACAGTCGCGTTCGCGGATTTTGAGAAGGTTTTTAACGCCATACAAAAAGGACGGGTTGATTGCGGGATCATCCCTGTCGAGAATTCGCTTGCGGGCAGCATCCACCAAAACTACGATCTGCTCCTGAAATACCCGCTTTCCATTGTCGGCGAAATCAAATTGCGGATAAGCCACAATCTTATCGCCAATCACCGGACAAGGATAAAAGACATCAGGAACATCTATTCCCATCCAGCCGCCCTGGCCCAGTGCCAGGCGTTTATAAAGACGCTGGGCGCCATTGAACAGCGCCCCTATTACGATACCGCTGGCTCGGTCCGGTTTGTCAGGGATTCCCGCGCATACGACAGCGCCGCAATTGCCGGTTCCCGGGCAGCGGAAGACTATGGCATGAAGATCCTGAAACGAAATATCGAGGACAACGAGAAGAATTTCACCCGCTTTGTCCTTTTGGCGAAAAAACCCCTTGTTCCAAAAGGCGCCTGTAAAACATCGGTTGTTTTCGCGCTTAAAAATATTCCCGGCGCACTCTACAAAAGCCTGAGTGTCTTTGCGATCCGGGACATCGACCTTTTCAAGATTGAGTCGCGGCCCATTCCAGGCAATCCATGGCAATATATTTTCTACCTCGATTTTGCCGGCCATATGGGGCAGACTGCGGCCCAAAAAGCCATTGACCACCTGAAAGAGATCACCCAATACCTGAAGGTGCTTGGTTCTTACCCTGTGGGAAAAGAACGTTTCTAGCCATGTACCGGCAGCAGGACAATCCGCCAAGCCGTTTTCCTGAGGAGCGGCCGCTTGAGGCGGATATGGGCATCTGGATGGTGGCCTGCCTTCTTTCACGCTGCGAAAAAGCGGTGGCAACGGAATTTTGCGCGCAGGGCATGGGGTATTATCTTCCCTTGTTCGAAAAGAAAGTCCGTAGAAAAGACAACCACAAGCTCCGCAAGACCATTGTTCCTCTTTTTCCCGGATATATCGCGTTTGCAGGCGCGGCCAAGGACGTTCTGACCATACAAAACATCGCGCGCGTGCTTCCGGTAAAAAACCAGCGGCTCTTTGTCGCTGAGTTGCTTCAGATCCAGCGCATTTTGAATCAGGGAGCGGATGTCCGCCTGCACGCACGGCCTGCGCCTGGCGCGCGCGTGCGTGTGGCGCATGGCCCGTTTTCAGGCATTGAAGGGGTTGTGATAAGCCAGGAAAAAGAGACGCGCTTGCAGGTGGGAATAGAAATGTTCGGCCAGGCTGTCTCAATCAGGATCGAAGAAATGGAAGTGGAAAAAATCCGCTGATCAGATGCCTGACGGTACAAGGCCCTTCTTTAGAAGATCGTAGTCTGATGTTACCATCATGGTGACCAATTCTTCAATGCCAACAGTTGGTTTCCAGCCCAGCTCTTTTTTCGCTTTTGTGGGATCGCCGATAAGCAGATCAACCTCAGCGGGCCTGAAATATTTCGGGTCAACTTCAACAAGGACTTTGTTGGTTTTTTTGTCCACGCCTTTTTCTTGTACGCCAGCGCCTTTCCATACAAGGGAATAACCGAGCGCCCTGAAGGCCAGTTCCGCGAATTTCCTGACTGTATGGGTCTTTCCGGTCGCAATGACATAGTCCTGCGGGTTTTTTCTCTGCAGCATGAGCCACATGGCTTCCACATAGTCACCGGCAAAGCCCCAGTCGCGTTTTGCGCCCAGGTTTCCCAGGCGCAATGTTTTCATAAGGCCCAACTTGATCTTTGCCGCGCCCAGGGTAATTTTCCGGGTCACGAAATTCTCGCCGCGCCGGGGAGATTCATGGTTGAAAAGTATGCCATTGCAGGCGAACATGTTGTATGCTTCGCGGTAATTTTTTACTATCCAATAGCCGTACAATTTTGCCACAGAATAGGGGGAGCGGGGATAGAAGGGGGTTTTTTCACTCTGGGGAATTTCAATGACCTTGCCGTAGAGTTCGCTTGTCGAGGCCTGGTAGAATTTGGTCTTTTTATTGGTTTCGCGGATGGCGTCGAGCAGTCTGATAACGCCAATGGCGTCAACATCAGCCGTGTATTCAGGCACTTCAAAGGAAATTTTTACATGGGACTGGGCGGCAAGGTTGTATATTTCATCGGGTTGGGTTTTCTCAATGATCCTTTTCATGCTGCTTGAGTCGCTCAGGTCGCCGTACAAAAGCTGCAGCCGGCCGTTTTCGCGGTATTGGGGATAGAGGTGTTCAATCCTGCCCCTGTTAAAGGTGGCGCTTCTGCGAACCAGGCCTGTTATCTCATATCCTTTTTTAAGAAGAAGTTCCGCAAGGTACGACCCGTCCTGGCCAGTTATGCCGGTAATAAAAGCTTTTTTCATGTGCGCCCTTTTACACTCGTTAAATTTATTGTAATTATTCATCCCCAATATTTTTATCGTACGTTTCGACTACGCTCAACGTACGATGCGCTGCCTGCGATGTGCTGACTGAGCGGAGTCGAAGTCAGCGCAATAGTTAAATTTACCAATTAAATATACACTTCTCTCCATTCCCAGGGAAACGGAGAATGTTGTTAAGGGCTTAACTTGTTTCTAATGAGTGAGTTACAAGGAAAAAAATGCCGGAAATTAAACAAGTCCTTTATCACGGTTTCCCTGCATGAGCTTGATTTTTATTGTCCTAACTTTCTATTTTGTTTTGGTTCAAGAATTGCTTTAATTTTTCAGATATATATGAAAAAAAATATTTTTGCACCTGTTCTTTGCTTCTATTTTTTTGTAGGTATGTGGTTTGTTCCATTGTTTGGCCAATTGGATGACCAGGGCAAACAACAAATTATTGAGAAAATCAAATCCGGTGAAATACAAATTTCCCCGGAAATGATGCAGCAGGGACAAGATGTGCTAAAGACGCGAATTGACGAAGGCAAAACAGCTAAATCTGATACACCCCGGACAATGGCCATTACCAGCGGCAATGATACCATTACAGATTCCTTGGTTAAGAATACAGCGGCAATACAAAAAATTAAAAATCCAGGTCTTGAAGAAATCTACCAGTCATTGATAAAAGCCACACCAGAAGATCTGGGCCTTCCCATGTTTGGAAGCGACCTTTTAAGAAAAGAAGGCATGGCCCAGGGTGATGCGTCTGTTCCTCCAGTGGAGCAATACGTCTTAGGCGTAAGTGATGAGATCGTAGTGTATACCTGGGGGCGTGAGACCGCCACACGAAGCGTATTTGTTGACAAGGACGGATATTTCAATTATCCGCCCCTTGCGCCCATCCGCGTAGCAGGATTGACCTTCGCAAAGGCCCAGGAGGCGATTAAATCCTCCCTTGAAAATATTTCCGGTCTCCAGGCGCGCATTTCACTTGGCCAGTTGAAATCCATCCGTGTCATGATTATCGGCGATGCCAGCCAGCCCGGGTCCTATTCTCTTCCCTCAGGAACAACAGTGCTAAACGCGCTCATGGCATATGGCGGTATCAGCGATATAGGCAGTCTCAGGTCAATTGAGATAAAACGAAATGGCCGTACCTGGCGGATGGTTGACCTCTATGAGATTCTATGCAAAGGAAACACAAAAGACGACGAGCAATTGGTGAGTGGCGACGCGCTCTTTATCCCGGTTTTAAAGAAAAAGGTGATTGTGGCTGGTTTTGTCAAACGGCCGGCCATATATGAGGCAAGGAACAACGAGACCGTGGCGGATATGTTGGATTATGCCGGCGGTTTGGCGCCCCTTGCCGACTGCGAGCGTATTGTTGTTGAGCGCACCAGGGACAATAATGAAAAAATTGTGCTCAATGTCCAGTACGCCCCAGGCGATAAAAAAAACAATGCACAGACAATTAAAGTATCCGATGGTGACCTAATCAAGGTCTTTCCGTTACTTTCAAAGGAGACCAATTTTGTGTCCGTATCGGGAAATGTCCTTGCACCAGGGAAATATCAGTATCGTGACGGCCTTACAGTAAAAGGCATTTTACCTACAATTGAATCATACAAACCAGAGACCTTTTTCGATTACGGTGTCGTAAAGAGGCTTTTTGAACCTGATTTCCATGCGGAATACATCCCCTTTTCGCTTAAAAACATATATTCCGGAGGGGGCGATTTTACGCTCAAACCGCGCGACGCGCTTTTTATTTTCAATAAATGGGAGTTGCTCGACACTTCTTTTATCGTTGTTGAAGGGAATGTGCGCAAGCCCGGACGCGTTCATTATGTTGAGAACATGCGCGTTTCCGACGCTATAATCGCCGCGGGCGGTTTTAAGGAAGACACGTACAAGGAAGAGACCCATGTTCTCAAATATTCACCGGAATTCAGCGGCTCGTCTTTAAAACGTGTCAATATGGAGTCTGTGCTTGCTGATTATGCATCTGATGAAAACATTGTTTTAGGGCCCAATGATAAGGTGCTGGTGTTTTCAAAATGGAATTTTAATTTTAAGGATTCGGTTTTGATTATTGGCGAAGTTAAACAGCCCGGTATTTATAAGCTTGTGAAAGGTATGACCGTTTCTGACCTTATTAAACAAGCTGGCGGCTATACTGAGGGCACGTTCAAACTTTATATTGAAGTTGTCCGACAGAAGATACATGGCGATTCAGTTGAGGTGGAGGATGTTTTCAAACTCCATTATGGGAAAGATTTTGGTGAGAATGTGCATTTTGAACTGCAGGCTAAAGACAATGTATACGTACGAAAGATCATTGATTATGGCAGGATGATTTCCATACGGCTGAACGGACTGTTCAAATTTCCCGGCATCTACAGGGCGGAAAAAGGCGAGAAGTTGAGCAGCGTTATCAGCCGTGCGGGCGGGTTTAGGGAAAACGCGTATTTACCAGGGATTGTGTATACGCGGAAACGTGTTCGCGAAAGGCAGCAAGAGCATATCAAGATGGTTGCCGACCAATTGGAAAGACAATTAGACAATATGCTCAATGAGATGGGCGGCGGCATGTCAGAGGAAGACAAAGCGTATAGGGCTGTGCTGATCAATAACCGGAGGCAGATGCTCGAGGAATTGAGAAACTCGATTCCTTTGGGCCGTGTGGTCCTCAAATTGGATGATATTAATTCTTTCGCACAGAGTGAGTATGATGTTGAAGTTGAGGATGGCGATGAGTTGGCTGTGAACGAAAACCTGAACACAGTCACGGTCATGGGAGAAGTTTTTGCGCCAGTCACTGTTGTGTATTCTAAGGAAAATGATGAGATCGGCGAGTGTCTTGCCAAGGCAGGTGGCATTAACGAATATGGCGATGAAGATAATATTTATTTGATAAAGGCTGATGGTACGGTGGTTACCCCAAAGACGATTAGTTTTTTCACGGTTTTTTCATGGGTTGACGTAGAACCTGGTGCAACGATCGTGGTGCCGCCGAAAGTACCGAAGAAGAGTTTGTTGGGAGAAATGCAGCAGATTACAAGTATTATTTATAATTTAGCAGTAACGACTGGGGTAGTCATTACATTATTTAAATAAGAGCATGACCGGTGTATATAAGGCAAGAATTAAGGTGGGGGTGAAGGTTCAAAGAGGGTCATTTATTTGTTGAAATAAAGTTCTATATTTACAGATTTTTGAAATAGGTACTTCTAGATTAACTCATGGAATCTGATTAAGAATTCAATGTATTATTTTTCTAAAATGCTGAATTTAATATTGAACCTGTCGAATTTATCACAATGTTTGACAAAGACTTACAGACATTCTATATTTTAATATTATATCAAAAACTAGATAGGTGGTGGGTGCCGCCGAAAGGGACGAAGTGTTTTTAAAACCTCGAAAGACCATAAAAAACTTAATAATTAATTATTTTAACATGTTTGATTGATACATTAAATAAAAAACACAATTTTAAATGGAACTTGATTATGGAAAAGGATAGGGATATAATGGCTTTACAGAGTCATGCCGATAGTGATGTATTATCTTCTGATACAAAGAAGGATGAAATAGATTTGATTCAAGCCCTCATTCTATTTTGGAATTACCGAAGCGTTATCATAGCCGGAACAATGTTTGTATCTATTATCGGATTGGTATATGCTTTTCTAGCCACACCCATTTATCATTCGAATGCAGTTGTTGCACCTAAGGAATCTCAAAAAAGTAATAGTGCATCTGCTGTATTGTCCCAGCTTGGGGGGTTTGGAGGATCAGTTGCTTCGCAGCTTGGTCTGGGGAATACAAATATGGATAGAATAGGCATCATACTTCAAGGCCGGGATTTAGCACAAAAGGTAATTGAAGAAAATCGTTTAATGCCTATTTTATATGCTGATAAATGGGATACTGTAAAAGGAAAGTGGAATACGGAAGATACAAGTAGTATCCCAAAACTCTGGCAAGGGATAGAAAAACTTCGGACAATCATTCTGAAGATATCGATAGATGATAAAAAGAATGTAATTACTATTGGTGCGGATCATAAGAATCCAATTATGGCAAAGCAAATTGTTGACTTCTATCTTACGGCCCTAAACGCAAGATTAAGAGAAGACATCGTGCAAGAATCTAGAAGGAATCAGATCTACTTGACGAGTCAGCTTCATAATGCCGCTGATCCAATAATTAAGGACAAAATACGAGATCTAGTAGCTAGCGAAATTGAAAAGTCGATGCTTGTAAGTACGCAGTCAATAGACATTATCGAAAAAACGTTTGTTCCAAATATAAAATCCAGACCAAAAAGAAAAATGATTTTAATGACATCCTTCTTTTTAGGTCTTTTCTTTTCAATTATAGGTATCATTGGATATAAATTCTACGAAAATATTCGGCATCAAATTAGTCGTAAGTAATAATGCCAACGGTTAATTTTAGAGTCTTATTGCCAAAATATGGAATAAACCTAACTAGCTTTTTTATACCTGACCTAAAAACCATCCTTGTTGGCTTTTATTTTTTTTCTTCCGCGATTTTTAGTTACTGGCAGGAATCAGAAACAAGGGTTTTCTTTTACTCTTCCGCCCTCTTGGTGTTGTTCTATATCCCACATTTTATCAAAAAAATACACCCCGTTATCGAAATCAACCAATATTTAAAAACGTACTACATCTTTTTTATTTTGTGTGGTATTTCGTATATTTATTTACCCTCCTCGGATACGGACACGCATGCAATTATTAGTCTGATGAAAATCACTGTTATAACATTTATTGTTTCAAATTTCATAAAAAGTAGAAATGAGTTGCTCTTCGTTTTTTTTATAATTAGTTGTTCATCGCTTGTTCTTTATAATATAAATCAAGAACAGATACTAGTTTCTAGATATTTAACAAGTATGAATTATCGAGGCGGTGCAGCGAGGCTTGCTGGTACAATTGGAAACGCAAACGAAATGGCGATGATATCTATTGTGTCAATATGGGCGTCGTTGTGTCTTTATTGTGTTTTTAGAAGCAAATTAAAATATTTAATACTTTTTAATATTGTTCCGTCCATGGTAATAATATTCATGTCAGGATCCCGGAAGGGATTATTGTCTGTTGTCTTTTTATTTCTGATGGTTTATTATTTTCACATACGGCATACGATAAAGAAGGATATTATTCATAAAGTGCTAATAACATCATTTTTTGTCATGCTTTTTAGCCTTACTATCGTTAGTATTGCTCGGTCTCCTTTTGGAGATAGGCTTATGAATCTTGTAAAATTGAATTATACGTCCGACTCTGACGTAGAACGAATTGGATTTGCTAAATCCGCAGTCCTCATGTTTGCCGAATCGCCTTTTTGTGGCAAAGGGTTCAATCAATTTCGTCATTTATCACACATCTACGGATCGAAGGAAGGGTCCTACGCTCACTCAACTTTTTTTGAACTTCTTGCTGATAATGGTTTTATTGGTGTCTGCCTGTATTTTGGGACATTTTTAATGATTTTAATTGGCATCAAGAGAACACTTGCGATTGACCAATCAAAGGAGGATGCGGTAGTTCTTAAATTTGGTATCATACTTATCATACTTGTGTTGTTCTACAATTTCTTTGCTGTAATGTATGGGCACAAATTGTTCTGGCCTCTGCTTGCGGCTTATGCTGGGTATATCAGCAGATTGAATAAGTTTTCATGAGATTTGATCATTCCCTAGTAAAATTTATATGTTGAGACCATTATTTGTCGGATGAAAAAAACCATTATTGTTGAGTCGGATCGTATAATAAAACGTGTTGACTCAGCAATGTTAAAACAAGAAGTTTTAAAATCCAATGCCGCACGTCAGATTGGTCTTTCGAGCGGGTTGTTTTACGTCCCGAAAGTACTTGACATAAATGAACTACAAGGACACATTGTTTTTGAAAGAATTCTTGGGTTTAAGTCTATGCGGGAACTGGGTTACGAAAAGAAATTAAGTGCCTTATATGGAAAAATTGGGCAATCATTGTCTCGCATCCATCACGAATTGTCTCTCGATGATACTAATAAACTATGTTTGCCAGAGGAACTCGCTTTGGATCATAATAATGTATTCATTCATGGGGATTTTAGTCTGGATAATGTTGGGGTTAATTCTTCAACCGGTGAAATTGTGATTATTGACTGGCAAATGACAAAGATACACGGTGGTATTGCTACATATGGTACACGATATTACGATATTATGTGGTTTGTTAACAATCTATTTTATTTCCCGATAAGACAGATATACCGGTATTTCAGCATTTATAATCGCGCACTTGATTTTATTTCCGGATATAGATCGAGTGAACCGAACTCATTTTCTTATAACACGTTGGCTTGGTACATGCGAAAAGCCATGATTTTCAAATTTCTAAAGCGGCGGGAAGAATGCAGTTTTCGCACTCGGATGCATTATGAGCCTTGCCAGCGTCTTTTCCTGAGATTTATTTCAAAACTTAGACAAAGCAATATTTAGTTGTAAAGGAGGTTTTTCATTGGATTATAGAGACTCACACACAAGTCCAGGAAAGGGCCAGTCATATCACCATGCGTTTAAATCAAATCCATATCGGTCAATGATTTGGACTCTTGAAAAACAAGTGTTGAAAGATATCGTTACTATGTTTTATAAAGGACAAACAATACGTCATCTTGATTTTGCCTGCGGTACTGGACGAATTCTGTCCTTTTTGGAAAATTGGACCGCAGAGTCCTGTGGCGTCGATGTCAGCAGTACAATGTTACAAGTTGCACGGCAAAATGTTATTCGTAGTTCGTTGATAAAAACTGATATTACAAAAGAAAACAAAATAGGTAATTTGAAGTATAATCTTATTACTGCTTTCAGGTTTTTTCCAAATGCAGATCCTATATTACGTTTTGAAACGATGAGAGCACTAAATTCATGTTTAAAAAAAGATGGATATATAGTATTTAATAACCATCTTAATGCGTCATATTCTTTTGATAGGTTATATTATATGATTAGAAAACGAAAGTTGTCGGGTAAAATGCTTTTCAGCGATTGTCAGGAGCTTATTGCCTCTGTTGGGTTGAAAATAGTTAAAATATATCATGTTGGGGTTGTTCCCGTTTCCAAGGAAAAAACCTGGTTGCCCGTTTTTGTTTTGTTGCCGTTGGAGCGTATGTTAAGCAAGATTGGAAAATTGCGTGACCTTGCCACAAATCAGATTTTTGTCTGCTGTAAAATCTAGTTTGATTAGTTCGAAGGCAAGACGTTTTTCGTTAAAAGAGAACTTTATTTAATAATATACTTTAAGGTCAAATGAGTAATATTACGGTTGGATTTAAGAGACAATTTCGGAAAAATATGAGCGCAAAAAGCATTTCTATGGTTGCTACTATTTTATCGGGAATATGGTTAACGCCGTATTTAATTAGATATCTTGGTATCTCTGCATACGGAATGATACCATTAGCGGCAGTTCTAACACAATATTCTAGTACTATTACCCAAGGAATATCAGCCTCAATCAATCGATTTTTCACCATGGAGTTGCATAAGTCTAATGGAAACCCCAATCAAACTTTCAACACCTCTTTTTTTCTATATATAGCGATATCATGTGTTCAAATACCAATATTTATTCTAGTTATCAATTACAGTAACACCCTAATAAAAATTCCAGAAGGTTTGTTTTATGATGCGATGATATTATTGGCTTGTTCTGCCTCAGCATATTTGCTTTCTTTAGTTGGGGGAGTCTTTAGTACATCTGCCTATGCAAACAATCGAATTGATGTAATAGAAAATATTGTTGCTGGAAAAAAAGTTCTACGTTTGATAGCCATTGTTATATTATTTACCATATTAGGACCAAAATTACGCTATATAGGGTATGTTGATATTTTATTAGCGATCATCGTTTTTATTACGCAAATAGCATTCTGGAAAAAACTGACTCCAGATTTATTTGTTTCGTTTCAAGCAGCGTCACTTAAAATAATTATCCCGATGTTTGGTCTTTCACTATGGATTATAGTTAATAAAATGGGAATAATATTTCATTCAAGAACTAGCATCTGGTTAGCGAATAGATTTATATCTCCAACTGCAGGTGGTGAATTTGCAGCGATCTCACAGTGGGTGGGGATTTTATCCGTTGTATCTGGTGGATTGTCAGTATTAGTAGGACCAATGGTTATGGCCTATGTTGGACGTAAGGAGTCGGATTTGGCGGTAAGACTTTCTACGATATCGCTTAAAATGTTATCTTTAGCACTTGCAGTTCCAGTGTCCATAATTATTATATACAGTAAAAATATTCTTGAATTTTGGTTAGGGATTGAATATGGTAAGTTATGGCTGGTAATGGTTCTGATAGCGTCGCCATTGTTTTTTGTTATAACACCCTTACACCAATTAAATGCAGCAAAACTGAAAATACGGTTTCCTGCAATTTTGACTTTAGTAATGGGTGCCATACATGTAGCGCTATCCGTTTTATTTATCAAATATGTGGGCAATGGTTTAATTGGGCTTGGTGTTTCAACTGCCGTGACTCTAATAATTAAAAATGTAATACTTATGCCTTTATATACTGCCCATGTTGAAAAAACATCTGTTTGGGTTTTTATATCGCCTACCATTTGTGGACTTCCTATTTTCGGCGTTGCTTGGCTAGGGAGTTATTTTATTAATAAAATTCATGTCTGCATTTCGATATATGACCTGCTATTAAACATATCGGTTCTATCTATTTTAACAGTGCCTATCATCTGGTTCTTTTTCCTAAACAGGTCGGAAAAGACCATGCTTACAGAAATGTTGATCCACAAAAAAAGGAATTTACAATAGTATGAATGAGATCAATTTGATATCTGAAATTATCATATCAGATAGGTCAGACACGTCTGAATGTATAAAACTGATGGCAGTAGGGGATATTGTTCCAGATACAACCGAGAGCATTGTAACGGAGAATATAAAGCAATATATTCAATCTGCAGATCTGGCAATGGCAAATTTGGAAGCCCCCTTAACAGACGGTACTGACCCCATAGAAAAATCTGGACCGTTGATTAAAGCAAAACCAAGTGGAGCGTCTGTTTTGCGTGACGCCGGTTTTCACCTTGTTTCCATAGCAAATAATCATATTTTTGATTATGGTAAAAAAGGCTTGGATCAAACATTGTTTTCCTGCCATACGAAAGGTCTGGATACCGTAGGAGCAGAATCTAATAGTATGATTGCTCGATCACCTCGTCAGTACAATATCAAAGGTATTAAATTAGCGATCATTGCACTCACAGAACGTGAATTTTCAATTGCTGATAACAATACAGCCGGTGCAGCAGAACTTGATCCAATAAATGCTTGGCATGCAATTACAGAGGCCAAAGCAAACGCTGATTTATTAATAGTTAGTGCACATGGCGGCAGTGAACTTAGCCCGTTTCCCAATCCACGCCTTCAAAGGTGGTATCGATTTATGGTTGACATCGGTGCAAGTGCTGTGATTGGTCATCACTCTCATGTTATTCAGGGGTTAGAAATTTATAAAGGAGCTCCAATATTATATGGTCTTGGGAACTTTTATTTTCCTGACGGTTATCATGCATCTTCTGTCACCCGAGAAGGGCTATTGGTTATTCTTGACATTAAAAAGAACGAGATCTCAAAAGTTGCTTTAGCGCTTACTTGTTGCGAAGGAAAACCTAAAAAAGTAATGTTGGCAAGCGGCAACCGAATTAATGATTATCGTCAGATAATTTCAATACAATCAGAGATTATTTTAGATCAAAAGCTATTACACGAATACTGGAATCATTGGTGTGCAACCTGTCAAAAAGGATTTACATTTAACTTTATGCTTGCAGCATTTTCATTGCAATCGTTCAGCTTGTTTCAATTTATTCGATTAATAAAAAAAGGTAGCGTCAGCGGGGCAATATTAATACTTTTTATTGGTGTTTTAAAATTAATTCAGTCTTCAGCACAGAGAAGAAAGATGTTTCTCAGGATAAAAAATTTAACTATGTGTCCTTCTCATCAAGATATATTTCGAACTACGATTGAATTGAGAGAGTTGGAGTGTGGCATGCAAAGAGAGGCTATCCAAAAGAAATATGATCAATTAAAGACACTCAGGGAATCTAATGATTTAACGTAATAGAACATCATGAAAAATAGCAAAAATAAACGCCCTATTATTGCAATACATAGAAGAGTTAACAGTTTTTCGGAACGATGGATTGAAGTTTGTCAAGAAGTTGGATATAACTACAGGGTTGTAGATTGTTTTTCAAATACAATCTTTCAGGATTTAAATGAAATTGATATTTTATTATGGCATTGGCATCACAATGACCCCCCGTCAAAATTGTGCGCACGAGACCTGCTAAGAAGTGCTGAAATAAAAGGCTTAACAGTCTTCCCTGATTCGTCAACGTGCTGGTCTTTTGATAATAAATTAGCCCAAAAGTACCAACTGCAATCTATCGGCGCGCCTTTAGCAGAAACAGCAGCATTCTTCCAACGCAAGGATGCCTTAGAATGGGCTGATTCCGTTTCGTTTCCAAAGGTATTTAAACTCAGATGTGGTGCCGGTTCATCAAATGTGCGATTGCTAAAAACCAAAAAAGAAGCAATTAAAATTATCAATCAAGCTTTTGGCAACGGTTTTTCCTTTAAACCACCACACATCGAAGAAGTAAAAGATTATCTTGGTAAGCAGAATCCTGCCGGGTCGGAAAAAATAAAAAAATTGTTTAACCTTCCAGGAAGATTAAACCGATATTTTCAACGATCTTCTCGTGCAAAGGATTTGTGTCGTCTTATGGGCAATGAGATTGGCTACGTTCTTTTTCAATCCTTTATTCCGAATAACCAATACGATATCAGGATTACCGTTGTAGGGGATAAAGCGTTCGGATTCACGCGTAATGTTAGAAAAAACGATTGGCGCGCATCTGGTAGTGGGTCTATAGATTACAATATAACACGTGTTGATCCTCTTTGTGTAAAAATAGCGTTTGATATTACTCAAAAGCTAGGGTGTCAAAGTATTGCATTTGATTTTGTTATGACAGAAAATTGCGAGCCGCTAATAGTTGAGACTAGCTATTGTTATAATTCCAAAGCCATATACAACTGCCCTGGATATTGGGATGTTAATTTGAATTATCATATAAAACATTTATGGCCACAAGACCTTATATTAGAACTCGTTATAAAACAATGGAAAGACAAGATACCGAAAAGATAATGCTTGTTACTTCCCATCTTGAATGCGGTGGGCAAGAACGTGTTATGTGTTTATTGGCCAATTACTGGGTCAATAATGGGAGAGAGGTTTTTTTAATGACACTTGCACGGCGCACGAATGCTGTAGCTTTCCCAATAGATAAACGTGTCAAATTAGTAAGTGCACAAGATTTACCATCGCGTTTTCCTGGAAAAGTAGGAAAAATAGTATCGTTTAGGACGCATATAGGTAAAATTGATCCAATTGCTATAATCGTTTTTGGAGATATAACAAGTTTTGTTACACTAATAGCGTTGATTGGAACAGATTACCAGGTAATCGTTTCTGAGCGAACAAATATGTCCGCTAGAAAGCAGCCGTTCTATCGTTATTTATTACGTTATATCTTGTATCCACGAGCGGCCTTTTTGGTAACGCAAAATAAGGAAATAGATGAATTGTTTACCAGGATCGTCAGTAGGAATAAACGTAGAGTTATACCAAATCCCATTCTTGGGTATGATGATAGAACGACACTCGAGAACACTATTGTATTACCTGGAAAGGCATTGATATCGATGGGCAGGCTCGTTGAGTCAAAAAGATATGATCGTATGATTGATATCTATTATGACCTCCATTTGGTCAGGCCTGAATGGCGTTTGTTCATCATAGGAGAGGGCCCCGAAAGAAAAAAAATCGAAGCCCAAGTTAAACGTTTGGGTCTTGAGGGTAGCGTTGTTTTATTGGGGTACGAAGCAAACCCAACCGCTCTTCTCAAACAAGCAGACATCTTTTTATTTACTTCCCAATACGAAGGTTTTCCGAATTCTTTGTGCGAGGCCATGGCAGTAGGTTTGAGTGTCATTAGTTACGATTGTCCTTCGGGACCCTCTGATATTATTATTAATGGAAAGAATGGTATGCTAATTCCCAATGGAAATGGTGAGGTTTTTTTAACGTCTCTTATAGATTTGATTGATTCCCCAGACAAGCGCAAGGTGTTTGGACAAGAAGCACAGAAGATAACAACTTTGTTTTCTATGCAAAATGTTGCCAGACAATGGGAAATGTTATTTCATTCAAAACCTATTTCTTCAGGAAAAATGGTAAATAATTAATCATATGATAGATAACAATATAGTGGTGCTGGCTTGTTTGCCCAGTTATGAAAAATATAGGGATAGATATGAAATGTTTGTGCATTTATGTGATCGCATTGTTTGTGTCAAAATTTTACTCTTAAATGGAGACCACCCAAAGGAAATTAGTCGACCAAACCTTTTAAAATTATTATTTAACCCGAAAAAAAATATATTTCAGAGACGCGATCAGGTATATTCCTTCATTAAAGATGATATTATTAAAGGTAACAAAGTAATTATACACGATACGTTTCTAATGCAATTAGGTTTTTCGTTTAGAGATGCTTGTTCAAGACTAATTAATGTTCGCAAAGTTCTTAGTCTTTATGCACCAAACCTAAGCTTTTTTATAAGATATATAACCAAAAGTAAGTACTCGCAAATACCTATCCGGTTGAGTGAGTATCCATATTACCTTAAGCGATTTCTTACAGTATACGTTCCAGAAGCTTTATCGTGTAGATTTGCTGATCTGATAATCGGGAATGGTGAGACTGTTACCCAAGACGTTATAAAATATTACCATATAAAACCAGACAAGACAGTTCTCATTCCCTCTGAGGTAAATACAGATTTCTTTTGTCCTGGAGATACCGAAAGGCAAAAGCTCGGATTTTCAAACAGAGACATTCTAATTCTTTTCGCTGGTTCTTTTCAAAGAAGGAAAGGTGTTGAAACATTACTTTTATCATTTAACGCATTTTATTCTGAGCATTCCAATTCAAAACTTATAATGGTAGGAAGAGTTGGGGATACAGGATATCGTTGGTTTGAAAGTATTATTTGTTCCCTTCCCTGTCGATCAAATATTCTTTTTATGGATTCAGTAGATCCTTATGGCATAAGACAACTATATCGTTCTGTTGATATGTTTGTTCTGCCAACATTTATCGAAGGTTCACCAAGAGTCGTTAAGGAGGCTCTGGCTTGTGGGTGTCCTGTCATTTCTAGTAAAATTCCTGGAAATTATGCCATAGATCCCTTGGGTAAGGGAATATATTATGCTGACAATTGGGAAAAAGATTCATATTTGAAGCAGATGCTCATGGTTGAAAGTTTGCCTGAACTCAGGCAGCAGAAAATTGAATATGGGATTGCGCTTGTTAAAGAATTACACCCTCGACTTGTATCTGAAAAGTATTTATCTGTCTATAAACAGCTGTTTAATTGATTTAAAAACATGACCATTCCATTAACTATTAGCAATATCACTAAATCACACTTGTGCATATCATGTGGTATATGTTCTGGTATTAGTGATTCTGATCACATAAAGCTAGAATATCGCATGGCTCAAGGGATGTATTATCCCCGTATATCAGACACTATCTCAAAAGCAGAACACCAAAAACTGATATCATTTTGTCCCGGCAAAGGATATCCTATTAAAGAAATGGGGGACAGTTTATTTTATGATGCAGATAATTATACCATGGAATTAGGGCATTGGCAGGAAGCGTCCGCGGTAAGATCAACGGATTTAACTATTCAGAAAAATGCAAGTTCTGGTGGAATTATGACCTCAATAGCTCAATTCTTGTTGTCTGAAGGCCTTGTTGGTGGTGTTATAGTTACCAAAATTGATTATACTGGAGGAGGTCCCAGAACTTTGAGTTATATCGCAACAAGCAAGAGAGAATTATTGCTAGCACAAGGCTCTAAATATTGCCCAGTTCCAGTGCTGGAGATATTGAAAGACATATATAATTTTCCCGGAGCGCTTGCATTTATTGGTACTCCGTGTCAAATAGCTGGGATTAGATTAATCCAAAAAGAAGATTCCATTTTAAAAAACAAAATAAGGTATACAATTGGTAATTTTTGTGGTGGGTTCAGAGACTTCCGGGAAACGAATGCGATTATTCAACGTGCAGGCATTGCTCTTGATAGGGTTGCCAGTTTTCGCTACCGAGGTGGAGGTCAACCTGGTTCCATGGAAATAATAGATAAGTCAGGAAGAAAAGTTCTTCTAAAATATCCTGATTACGCACGATTAACAGGGTATGTAAAACATGTACGGTGCCGGTTATGTGTTGATGCAACTGCAGAACTTGCAGACTTTTGTTGTGGTGACGCATGGATTTCACGCTTTCTAAAAACGGGAAAGGCGTGGTCAATTTTAATTATTCGATCACCAAAAAATATAGCGATAATTCATAGAATGAAACAAACAAGTGCAATCGAAACCGCTGCACTCACATACGATGAGATACTGTCATCACAGAAACAAAATATAATTTCAAAGAAGATACGCCAAGCGGCACGACGTCGATTCATGCGTCTAGTTGGCTGTAGAGTTCCTGATTTTGATGGTGGCTATTCTTTAATTGCTGGAAATATCCTTCTTGAATTATGGGTTTATATAAAATATACATTATCTGAATGGTCCGAAAAGATTATGTTGTATCCATTGCTCGCAAAGTACTTAAGGAGAAATGACAATGTCAGACTCTAAGAACAATATATTCGTACCAGAATATGTTCCATTAGAAAACAAAGGAGAAGAGGCTATTATTTGTGGCATGGCTGATGTAATTTATCCTGATAGTGCTAGCACATTCGTTATTTTAGATACAAAATTGAATAAAATAATTAACGAAGATCATTTCGTGAGGTATCCAAATAAATGGTTTTATCCTTCTTGGCGTCGGCAAGAATTTACCATTAGTGTACAGCCAGCTGCTGTATGGAGTTCGATATGTTCACTTATCAGAAACGTATTAAATAGAATAATACCGATGTGGGTTCTTTGGGAGCCATTTCCTAATCGATATAATCGATTTATATTAAAATCAACCTGGTTTAAAAATAAGGTAAGGAGAAAAGCGTTAGAGGAAGTCCTTAAGTGTGGATATTTGATTGCAGGACACGATGGGGCATTTGACGAGTATGATTGTCATGTGATTAATCTTATGCATGAATTCGGAATGCGCTATGGAATATTCGGAAGTTCAATGAAAACTAAAACAAAAAGTAAGTATATAATATCTGTTTTCGAAAAGACTCTTCAAAATGCTGATTTTATATATTGTAGGGATAGAATTGCCTTTGATTGGGCTAAAAATAAATTCAAACATTTAAATATTCAGTTGGCACCTGATCCTGCGTTTGGGATGCGGCCGGCTTCTCAAAATGATGTGGACGAAATGATAGAACGGGAAGGATTAATAAGGCTTTTTACTAAACCGGTGATTATGGTGACTTGCGCTGAACCTGCACCAATTGAGCGGCATAGTTTTAAAAATATTCCTTTAAGAAAAAAAAAGAATGTTCATAGAGATTTTCTTGCCTCAATTTTTGACTATATAGTTAATAAACATGATGCACACATTTTATTTATTCCACACGCAATCGGCCCAACCCCCGGCTTAGACGATAGAAAAATCGCAAATGATGTAATCAGGCGGATGCAACGATTCGATATGGCAACAAATCTTGTTGGCGATTTTTCAGGAAGAATCCTAAAAGGGTTAGTTTCGCGGGCAGATCTTCTTATTGGAGAGAGGATTCATTCAATAATTGGTGCCTTTGGAGTTAATACCCCTTTTATTAGTATGGGTGTTGAACAGGACAACAGAGTTATGGGTATAATTGGTGAAATGTGTGAGTGTCACGATTTGATATATTTACTAAACGATGCGAACCAAGCTTCTTTCGAGACTTTTTTCGATAATGTATGGTCTGCAAAGACAACCTTAAAAGAACGACTCAGTAAGACCTCGATGATAATAAATGGAAGACTTGCTACTGTTGGCAACGAAATTAAAGATATTATTCGCGGAAAGGAAATTGATTGAAAATAATTTTAAACCTATTGCCTGTTCTTACAGGTGGAGGTCTGCAGAACAGCTTAAGCTTTCTGAAAGTGCTTTTATCTTCTGATAAAAAAGACAATTTTATAATTATAGTAAGAAAAGAAACTGAAATTTATGATCTTTGTATCCTTTCCGATTGTGATTGTGTTGCTGTTAGAAATAACATGATATCCAGATTGTTCTTTGAAATCCAGTGTAGAAAAAGGTATGAGTACGGTCAAGTTTGTTTTACTTTATTTGGCCCCCCAATGCTTTCATCTAAAAATTATTTAATTAATATTCTTGGCTTTGCCTATTCAAATCTACTATATCCTGAAATTCATTTTTGGGCTCGTCTGTCCATTGTAAAAAGATGGAGAAAAGAACTTGTTGATATGGCGCGTAGATGGTTGGTGACGCAAGGCGATTATTGGATTTTAGAAACTCAGGTTCTCAAGGATCGGGCTGTTCGAATTGGTTTTCCTGAACAACGGGTCGGTATTGTAAGAATGTCGCCTAGTAAATTAATTAGCTTTAAAAACGTACGTGCTGGTATTGTGGATAGGTATAAAAAGCAACTCCCATTGTCTTTCAAATTCCTTTTTCTTTGTGGGGCACACCCGAATAAAAGACTTCACCTATTACCAGCACTAGCAAAGAGCTTGTCTAAAATTGAGAGCAATTTTGTATTTGTAACTACTTTTCCTGAAGGAAATGAATACGGAAATAAAGTACTCAAGAATGCAGATCGGCTAAAGGTTAACGGCCGGATAGTCAATATAGGGCCCGTTTTAGCTGAGGATGTTGCATCTCTTATTCAATGTGTTGATGCAATGTGTAATTTTAGTGTGCTTGAAAGCTTCAGTAATAATTTTGTTGAAGCTTGGAAAATGAAAAAGCCTCTTATTGTAACAGACGCGGATTGGTCTAGAGACGCCTGCGGCGATAGCGCACTTTACGTTGATCCAGAAAATATATTGGAGTGTTGCGGGAAATTGCAGGATTTAATAAGACAGGATGAAATTGCTGAAAAACTAGTGAAAAAAGGAGAGGTATGTCTATCGCAATATCCGACACCAGAAGAAAAAAACATAAAATATTATAATTATATTACACTGGCTGCAAACGTTGGGTTCTGTCCAAACATTGAGAGGAGAAAGATCAATTGGCCAAAAATATTAAAAAACTAGGTGGAGTATAATGAAAAGATTCCACTCGGTCGCAGTAATCGTTTTTGAAACTGGCATGAGATTATTGATGAATTTTCCTAGGTTTATGATTCTAAATATGGTAAAGGCACAGTTTTTGCGCATAATGGGTGCTAAAATTGGGAAAGGAGTAATTTTTTATCCTGGGCTGTGGATTGCTCCGGGGAGAAAATTGGTAATTGGAGATGATGTTGATTTAGCTTTTGGAGTTCTTATTACAACATCAGGAGGCGTAACAATAGGAGATAGAACCCTTATAGGATATGGAACAAAAATATTATCTTCTAATCATACCATCCCTTGTAGTTCAGATAAAATATATTATTCTGGACATTCAAATAGTCCTGTTGAAATCGGAAATGATGTGTGGATTGGTGCAAATGTAATTATTCTTCCCGGCATTATCATTGGTGAAGGAGCTGTTGTAGCCGCAGGAAGCGTAGTAACAAAATCTGTGGAACCTTTTACAATAGTTGGAGGAAATCCTGCAAAAATAATAAGGAAACGAACTGAATCTGTCCAAAACATATCGCACGCTTCAGGATAAGATGATTAAAATTAGTGTAGGTTGATAGAGTTTTATTTTTGGGCACGTTTCACTTGAGAGGTAATAGATTGAAAAAAGACTTCATTATAAGGGTAACCAATGAAACAAATACTTCAATCATACAAAAATGGTGAGCTTTGGCTTGCAGAGGTACCGGCGCCAGCGGTTAAATATGCCGGAATTGTCATACAAACCCATGCTTCTTTTGTTTCTGCCGGTACTGAAAAAATGCTGATTGAGTTTGCCCAAAAAAATATAATTGGCAAAGCATTGGCCATGCCGGATCAGGTTAAAAAAGTTGTCCGAAAGATGAAAACTGAAGGCATATTATCCACCCTTGAGAAGGTCCAGTCTAAGCTGGATCAACCAATTCCGCTAGGATACTCTTGTTCCGGCACAGTTATTGATGTCGGTCCAGGTGTTTTGGGTTTTGTACATGGCGATAGGGTCGCCTGTGGTGGCGCTGGTTACGCAAATCATGCCGAGTATAACTATATACCCATGAATTTGGCCGTGAAAATACCTGAAAAAGTCTCGTTTGAGGACGCCTCATGCGCAACAGTAGCCTCTATCGCGCTGCAGGGTGTACGGCAATGTGATTTGAGGATTGGAGAGAATGCCTGTGTTATGGGACTAGGCTTGCTGGGGCTTTTAGCCGGACAAATACTTAAAGCCAGCGGTGTACGGATTATAGGCTTTGATCCAAACCCAGAAAGATGCAGGCAGGCTCTTGAACTGGGATTTGATTTTGCTGTAAATACGGATCTATTATTGGCTTGTGGGCAGTTTTCGAAAGGACGCGGGGTAGACGCAGTATTAATAACCGCAGCCACCAAATCTAATGAACCTGTCACGGTTGCTGGTGAAATTGCTCGAATCAAAGGCAAGGTAATCGTTACGGGTATGGTAGGGATGGACATTCCAAGAGACATGTATTATAAGAAAGAACTTGATTTTAAGCTGAGTCTGTCGTATGGGCCCGGCCGATACGATCCTTCGTATGAAGAAGCGGGCAACGACTACCCCTTTGGATACGTCCGTTGGACGGAACAAAGAAATATCGCCGCTGTCTTGGATCTTATCGCACAAGGAAAGGTGACTCCTCAACAACTGATAACCCATCGGTTTGATTTTCAGAAGTCCTTATCAGCATACCAGTTGCTGCAGGGTGAAATCGAGGAGCCGTATTTGGGAATTGTACTACACTATCCACAAGAAAGTTCTACAATGGCGCCCGAACAGACTATTCGCACGGGGGATGTGCGGGCCGCCAATCCTTCAGCAGGAAAGCCGGGCATCGCGTTTATCGGTGCCGGTAATTTTGCAAAAAGTGTTCTTCTTCCCCATCTTCGCAAACGAACGGATGTTATTCGACGCGCAGTGTGTGATCTTGACGGTTCTGCTGCGGCGGAAACTGCCCGAAAGGAAAGGTTTGAGATTGCCTCCACGGATATCGATGCAACAATGGCGGATCCAACGATTAATGCGATATTTGTTACAACGCGGCACGATTCTCATTGTAGCCTGATTGAAAAGGGCCTAAAAGCGGGAAAACATATTTTTGTGGAGAAACCTTTGGCTCTGACCCTCAAAGACCTCGCTGCCTTGGAAGCGCTAACGCTGACGTCAGACCGTGTTCTCATGGTTGGTTTTAATCGGCGTTTCACCTCACATGCAAATAAAATAAAGGAATATTTTATTGACAGAAAAACGCCGATGATTGTGAATTACAGAGTGAATGCCGGATATATTCCTCCTGACAGCTGGATACACGACAGCAGAATCGGTGGTGGACGTATTGTTGGTGAAGCGTGCCATTTTATTGATTTTGCCAGTTTTTTAATTGCGGATCAGCCCACCGAAGTCTTGGCTAGCTCCATTCAGTCTCAAAACACTCAAATACGAAATGATGATAATGTGTGTTTCTGTGTTCGCTACGCGGATGGTTCTATGGCAACTATCCAATATGTTGCGATAGGGTCTCCTGATTTTTCAAAAGAACGGTGCGAGGTATACGCTGACAGCTCCATGGCGGTTATGGATAATTTCCAAGAGACGCTGATTTATGGTAAACGAGGCAGGGTAAAGATAAAGGGGAAGCAAGACAAAGGGTTTTCTGAAGAAATTGCCGCTTTTCTATCCGCGATCAAGAACGGCAGCCCTGCTCCAATTCCTTTGAAATCCCTGTGTGAAACCACAAGAATAACTTTTGCGGTATTGCAGTCCCTAAAGGAAAGACGCTCAGTTTCAATTCAGCCGTAGTTGTTTTACTAGCATACTTTTATTATTTGTGCACGAAACCGTAAGCCTAGAAAGGAAATAGCTGTTTTGAATGATTATTATCCTTGAAAACGGCATATTTCGGTTTCTATTGATTTTTCTGCTCCTTATACTGCCAGGAATAGTCCACGCGAATACCAGAGAGATTGTCGAATTAAGTCATCTCCACGCGTATGATGTCCCTTCAACTAAATTAATAAGTACTGATATAGGTTTGGTGCTTTCTTGGGCACAAGAATGTAAAAAGCTATCTATTAAAGCTTGTCGTGGCGAATATGAACCGGCCAGTATCGTTGTTCATTCTAACATGAGATATTCTGATGTATGCTGTCGCTGGAGTGCTCTTATAAGCGAATCTTCAATCATTCCTGCAGGATCACTAGACGTGCGAATAGTCAAGGCATGGTATCAGGCGGGTAGTATCTCACCTTTGAAGACGGTGAAAACATTTACCCATGAGTTGCTTCTAAAAGATGATAGTTTAGTGATCGTTGACACGGTTCGTAAAATGAATTGGCTGCGGATGCATTCGGAAAAAGGCATACGCTATCAAGACATTAGTACCCCTTCGGTTGTTTTTCCATTAAAGGATACAATTTATGATTCTGATACCATTATGCCCTTTTCTCTGGGGCCAAATGGATTTAAGCAGCTTTGGATTACCCTTCATGTTCCAGTATTTACTAAGTCTGGTGATTATTATGGTATTTTTCATCTAGTGAATAACTCTCATGATACATTACTTTCTCTGCCTATGAAAATTGAGGTTCTACCATTTGATTTGACGCCTGCACGATTAACTTATTCTCTATATTATCATGGAGTTCTTGTAGATGCTCCGACGCCATTAACCTGTTCTGAGAAAAGCGCTAAACAGCTTCGTCAAGAACTATTAGATATGCAAAAACACGGGGTCACAAATCCAACTTGCTATCAATCGTTGATGCGACTCGAAGAACACCTAAAAATCAGAAATGAGTTGGGCTTTTCTCAGGATAAACTTTATTATCTTGGTATTACAACAGGGGCTTCGCTTGATAGTGCTGTATTAGAGGCCAAGCGGATGGGAATTCAAAATTTAAAAAATATAGTAAACTCTATGGGCTATAGAAATCTTTTTATATATGGGGTTGATGAAGCACGCGGTAAAATACTCGCGAAACAACGGAAAGCTTGGAAAGCTGTGCACCTAGCCGGAGCAAAAATATTTGCAGCTGGAGCCGTTGAATTGATAGATTCTATGAGTGGATTGTTGGATGTTGGCATTGTAGCATATGCCCTACATCCCAAATATGCGAGGCGCTTCCATGCTGCGGGCGCAAAGATATTTTCTTATGCCAACCCTCAAGTTGGTGTTGAGAACCCGGAAACATATCGTCGTAACTATGGATTTGCGCTTTTTAAGTCTGGGTATGATGGCGCAATGGATTACGCGTACCAAAAAAATTACAAAGCTATTTGGAATGACTTTGACGAAGCTGTTTCATCGAGAACAGGCAAGAAGAAACCATACCGTGATGAAACCTTTGTGTATCCCACCAGCAATGGGCTTATTCCCACCATACAGTGGGAGGGGTTTCGCGAGGCAGTGGATGATGTCCGCTATCTGTCGACTCTCCTAGATCGAATTGAAGTGTTAAAGGCGAAGGGTCATGATATGTCTCGTTATGAATCCTGGGTGAACGCGTTGGACCCCACGGAAGATCTTGATGCATTGAGAGCGGCTGTGGTTGAACAAATTCAAATCCTTTCAAGTGTGAAATAAAAAGAGGAGTGCCTTCCGTTATTATGACTCTTGTTCAAACGTTTTTTGCGGTCCGTTTTCTAACAATTCGGCAAATCGCTTATCGTCTTTTAAGGATGGTTGGGGCTCGCACCCGATTCTCCCCTTTATCATTAGACTGGTACCCCTGTTCAGTTAAGGCATCCATTGGTCTGGATGGCTTGGATCATCCGCGTTATTCTGACGGTCAGTTCCGTTTCATTAATCGATCTTCTTCTTTTACCGGCGGAGATTGGAATAGCCCTGTTTTTAATAAGTTATGGTTATACAATCTTCATTATTTTGATTGGATACATGAGCTTAGGGATGCGCAGACCGCATGGATTGAACAATGGATCAGAGAAAACCCTCCTTTCTCAGGAAATGGATGGGAACCGTATCCTGTTTCACTTCGACTTAATAACTGGATTATGTATTTTCAGAATACGGAGAGATCCCCCTCTGATGAAATTCTAAGTTCCATGGGTCTGCAAGCGGCATTTTTATATAATAATCTTGAGTTTCAGCATGGTGCCAACCATCTTCTCGAAAACCTTATCGCACTTAAGATGGTTTCGTTTCATCTTAAACCCTCCGGAATTGCCCGACGAATCGATGCCTGGTTGATGTCCGAACTGCAGGGACAATTTCTTGCGGATGGGGGCCATTATGAGCGGTCGCCAATGTATCATTCCATACTCTTACAGCGAATGATTGGGTTGTTAAATGTTTGGCCACGTAAGGATCAAGGCGATATGTATATGCTCCTAAAAAGTATAGTAATGAAAGCCATGCGTTGGCTGTCAATAATGTCGGTACAGGGACAGATTGCGTTATTTAACGACTCCTGTTATGATGCCACGCCAAAAATATCATCCCTTTTAACTTTTGGACAGGCAGTATTGGGTTGCTCTGATACTTTCCTGGTATCTGATGGACTCCATATGCTTGGATCCTCGGGTTACTATCGATATCAGAATCAGAACTATCTTATGATCTGGGACGGCGGTCCTCTTGGCCCGGACGACAATCTTGCCCATGCGCATTGCGATATATTTAGTTATTGTTTATGGGTAAACGGAGAACCTGTTGTTGTTGATAGCGGTAATTACGAATACATCCCCGGCCAAATGAGGGCGTATTGCAGGTCAACAGCGGCGCATAATGCTTTAACGGTGGATAATGGAGAACAGGCTGAGATGTGGCGTTCGCATCGAGTTGGACGTCGTGGACGTCCCATTTCTGTTTCTGCTATGCCAGTTGCCCATGGCGCTGTATTAGAAGGCAGGCATGATGGCTTTTCCCATTTTTCAGGCGCTCCTCTGCATGAAAGACGGATAGAATTGCGGGAAAAACAGATAACCGTAGTGGATCGCGTTATATCATCAAGAAGACATCAGTCGGATTCTTTTATCCATTGTGCACCGGATTCGAATATTGTTCTGGACGGTTTGACGGCTATTATTGAGAGAGCGGGGGTTGCTGTTAAAATCCTTTGTTCGCACCAACCTATTTTGGAGGAAGGATGGTTTTGTCCTGAGTTTGGCATTAAAATTCAAAATAAAATTATTAAGATCACGACTTCAGACAATGAAATGAGCTATATAATACATATTCTATGACGATTATATTTTTAACACATTATTTTCCGCCTGAAGTGAATGCCCCTGCTTCCCGGACGTACGAAAACGCGAAACGGTGGGTGGTTGCGGGTCATCGCGTCCGGGTCGTAACCTGTGTCCCGAATTGCCCCGATGGTATAGTGTACAAAGGATACAGGAATCGACTCTTTCAAAAAGAAATGGTGGATGGCATTGAGGTCATACGTTTGTGGACTTTTATTGCTCCCAATAAAGGGGCTTTCCGGCGAATTCTCAATTACCTGAGTTATATGGTTGCGGCAATAGCGGTTGGCATGTTCATTTGTAAGCCGGACATCATGATCGCCACCTCTCCCCAGTTCTTTTGTGGATTTGCCGGAGCCGTAATTAAAAAGATCCGGAGGTTTTGTTTTGTTTTGGAAATACGGGACATTTGGCCGGAATCAATCACCACTGTGGGTGCAATGAAAAAGGGCAAGGTCATTCGTTTCTTGGAAGCGCTGGAAAAGGTGATGTACAATAGTGCAGACCATGTTGTGGCTGTTGGTGAAGGTTATCGGGAGAATATCGTTGCCAAAGGTGTTGCCAGAGGAAAAACATCGGTCGTCTATAATGGGGCGGATGTAGAAAGATATGTTCCCATGACTGCCAATGCAGCATTCAAAGACAAGTATCACCTTTCAGGAAACATGATTATCGGGTATATCGGTACCGTGGGCATGGCGCACGGCTTGGAGGTCATGATCCGGGCAGCCCAGAAAACCCGGGACAGAGATTGGACATGGATGGTTGTCGGTGATGGAGCCAGGCGTGAGAATCTCGAACAAAGAAGCAACGAGGCGGATTTGTCTAATCTGATATTTACCGGAAGATTGCCAAAAGAAGAGATGCCTCGTGTTTGGTCCGCCCTGGACATTTGTTTTATCCATCTTCGCAAAACCGATCTTTTTACAACCGTAATTCCTTCAAAGATGTTTGAGGCAATGGCCATGGAAAAACCTATCATTATGGGGGTTCAGGGAGAAGCCAGTGATATTTTACTCCGCTCTGGAGCGGGATTTATCATTGAACCTGAAAATGAGGACATGCTGATTCAAATCGTTAAACAATTCGCTGACAATCCTTCTCAATTGGAGATGCTGGGAAAAAAGGGACGACTTTTTGTTCAGGAATTCTTCAATCGGAACGCCTTGGCTGAACAGTACCTTACCATTCTGGAGAACCAACGATGCGAAAAAAAATGACCATTATCAACGTTTGCGGCGCCCGTCCCAATTTTATGAAAATTGCCCCTATCATGACGGCCATGAAGCGGTCCAGGATAATTAAGCCATATCTCGTTCATACCGGACAGCATTATGATGAAAAAATGTCACAGTCATTTTTCGACGCCCTCAGCATACCTCGTCCTGACGTGAATCTTGAGGTGGGGTCAGGATCGCATGCCGAACAAACTGCGCGCATCATGATAGAATTTGAAAAGGTGGTCGAAAAGGAACGACCTGACATTGTTCTTGTGGTTGGCGATGTGAACTCCACCATGGCTTGTGCAATCGTGGCGAAGAAGATGCAGGTGAAGGTGGCGCATGTTGAGGCTGGACTGCGCAGCGGAGACCGTTCCATGCCTGAAGAGATCAATAGAATGGTAACGGATTCCATCTGTGATTATTACTTCATTACTGATCCTGCGGCAAAGAAGAATCTTGTAAAAGAAGGCGTAAAGAAGACAGCGATATATTTTACCGGCAATGTAATGATCGACACGCTTAAGTCGAATCTCTCTAAGGCAGATACAATAGATGTTCTGAAACGGCTGGGACTGAAAAAAAGTAATTATTGTTCCATGACCATGCACCGGCCGTCAAATGTTGACGATAAAAAGGTCCTTACTGGTCTGGTGAACGCATTTGATGTAATTCAAAAAAAGATCCCCATGGTTTTTCCAGCGCATCCTCGGACAGTGAAAATGTTCAAGACTTTCGGACTGATGAAGCGAATAAAGGCGATGAAAAACTTCATTCTTCTTGAGCCTCTTGATTACCATACCATGCTCAAACTGAATAAAGATGCACGTTTTGTACTTACTGATTCTGGCGGACTTCAGGAAGAGACTACTGTTCTGGGTGTGCCCTGTATAACCATGCGAAACAATACAGAACGGCCGATTACGGCTAAAATCGGAACCAATGAAGTGGTAGGGAATTCTCCCCGCAGGATATTGAATGCTGTTGATAGGATTCTTAGAGGAAAATGGAAGAAAGGGAAAATTCCAAAGGGTTGGGATGGGAAGGCAGGAGAGAGGATTGTGGCAGTTCTGGAGAAATTAGAAGGCCCGATCACCAAAACTGAGACGCGAATATAGCATCATTTATAGAAACGAACAATTGTAGCGCTTGAAAGGCTGAGCAAGATTTGAGATGGGCGCTGGTTTGATCGCTGTTACTCGATAAATAATTATTAAGCCTGCTACAAAGTGTTGAATTTGATTGAGATATAATAAATTCAAGATAGTATCTATATTTCTTGAATACATATTGATTTCTCTATGCTTATTGACTATATTTATAGTTGTTGTTATATCAGGGTTAAGAAGGGATTCGCAAACCTGGAGGCTCTTGTGAAAATAAAAATAGGTACTATCCTGGAAGGTAATGTTGTGCAGGAACTCAAGGAATTTTCTGCCAAACGGGGAAGACCAATCAGCAATATTGTCCAGGAGGCCATAGTAACATATCTTCACAGTGGCGGTGCAGGCAGCAAACAAGAACTAAGGTTAGCTGCTTTAAAAAGACTTTGCTCCAGGCCATTCAATATTCCGCGCGATGCATGGAACGAGATCATGGAAGAGGACTTTTATGAGCAGTAAGCCCTGCCAAAACCTCGACCATGTTCCAAAATCCGACATTGTTTTAGTAGATGCCAATATCTGCATATATGCGATCAATGGAGGATCGCCTCAATGCGAACAATTCCTTGCCCGTTGCGCACAGGGAGAGGTGGCAGGCATCATGCCCTGTCATGTCCTGGCCGAGGTCATGCATCAATTGATGATGGCCGAAGCGCGGGATTACCAATGGATAAAAGGCCCAAATCCTGCCCATCAGTTGTCCGCAATGCCAGACCGTGTGAGAGCATTATCACGATATAAGGAGTTGGTCCGGGATATACTTGGCCTGGGTATCCAAACAGAACCTGTTATTCAGGAGGATTTCATCGCTGCTCTGGCCATCCAAAGCCAGGCTGGATTGCTAACCAATGATGCGCTGATTGTTGCCGTGGCTGAACGATTACGGATACATTCTATAGCATCAGCGGACAAAGGATTTTCAGGTGTAACCGGGATAGTGCTCTATTCGCCAGATGACATAAAATAAGCAGTAATAACTTCAATTGTTAGCTTTCTCAGGCTTTGCCTTTATTCGCGGCAAGAGAAACGATATAGTCCCCGATTTCCTTTAAAAACGGTCTTACGCTTCTTAGGACAAGCCTGGATACAGCTCTTGTGCGCTGTTTTTCAAGGAAAATTCCATAACTATTGCGGACCAAGTGCCGGAAGCGAAGAATTTCGTCAAGAGCGCGGAATGTATTGTCTGAAAGGATTTTTCCGCGTTCTCCTGGTATTGCGGTATGCATTTCAAGCAGAAGGTTTTTATGCCATGCTTCATTTTTAGGAACGCCGCCGCCCGTCTCTTCAGCAATGTTTTTAAAGATATTTTCGACTGAATTATAAAAGTCATGAATATAAAGCGCCTCGGCCCGTAACTCATGCCCCGACAACAGGGAACTTTTTTTCTTCAGTAGATCGCGCAGGCCTTGCAGATTTTGAGCGATTATTTGCTTCTCCTGTTCGAGAAAAGCGTTTAGGGCCAGGTACGCGGTCTTGTTTTTTCTTTCAGGACTCAATGGGAACACTCCTTTCCAGAAAATAGGCTGCTTTGGCTGGTGGCATGCTTTTAAGAGGCACAATGTCGATAGTAGGGGGGGGGAACAGGCCATCAAGCATCTTTTCCGCGTCCATTTTATTTGACATGGTGAATTCAGGCACAATGATGTCTATATCAGAACCCTCATAAAAACGGTCGCGTTTCAGGAGCGATCCGCCTATCCTGATTTCGCCGGTTTTAAAACGCTTGCGCAGGGTTTTTACGGCGCTGAAGGCCGTTTTCCAGGCTTTTCGATATTGACTGTCCAGGCCGTCATTGACTGGTTTCCAGGCAGGGATGCGGCCTGGTTTTATGGTTGTTTCCATGATATCCGCCAGGGAAGATATAGAATATGGATGAAAAGAAAAGCAACTTTTTATGAAGCTCCTTAATTTCGATGTGCAATGACAGACCCTTGCCTCATTGATCACTTTAATATAAGTAAAACGCTAATATTGTTATAATATTAGCGTTTTAATCGCTAATATTATATATTATTGCTGATGACCAAGGACACCTTAAAACGTATAATCGTTGATCAGAGGGAAGACCTTGAACAATTATTCCGGGCTGAAAAACCTGTTTCCCGGGAAGGCATACCCCAGTGCCGGAAGCTGTTGTCCCATCCAAATATCCTGCTTGTCAGCGGCCCACGGCGTACGGGCAAATCTTTTTTTTCCCATATACTGGCCGCAGAGAGGCGTTACGCATTCATTAACTTTGACGATGAAAGGCTTCTTGGCTTCTCATCTGAGGATTTCAATCAAATTCTGGAATGTTTTTATGAGCTTTATGGTGACCCCGAATACCTGTTGTTTGACGAAATTCAGAATATCCATGGGTGGGAACTGTTTATCAGCCGTCTGCGGCAGGGACATAAAATAATTGTCACCGGCTCAAATGCAAATCTGTTAAGCTCTGAAATGGCCAGCCATCTGACCGGCCGGTTTGTCCCTTTCTCTCTTTTTCCCATGAGTTTTAGTGAATTTATTCTCTATAAATCGTTCAAGGTGTCGCCCAATGATATTCATTCAACCCGGAAAAGAGCCGCTATAGAGGCCCTATTTGCCGAGTATCTTAGGTTTGGCGGAATATTTGAATATTATAAATTCGGCAAACCGCATCTCCGCTCTCTCTTTTCCTCCATTATTACAAAGGATATATTAGGCAGGTATAAAATCGGGTATCCGACCGTTCTTGAAGAAATGGCATTGACCCTGATAACGGGTTTTGCGACAAAGATATCAACGAACAAGATTGCGAAACAATTCAAAGTAAAGAGCTATCATACAATCCAGGATTATCTTGCGTATATTCAGAATACGTACCTTGTTTTCAGCATCAACAAGTTTTCCTATAAGCTGAAAGAGCAGTTGTCGTCCTTCAAGAAAATATATACTATTGACAACGGGTTCATTGAGGCGCTCGCTTTTAATTTTTCCGAGAACAAGGGCCGGCTTCTGGAAAATCTGGTTGCCGTTGAACTTAAGCGCCGTTGTGCGAACAAGGATACCGAGCTTTTTTACTGGGATAATTATCTTAACGAATGCGATTTTATCATTAAAACCGGGAAAAAGGTTTCAGTGGTCTACCAGGTGTGCTATGAACTGAACTCCCAAAATGAAAAACGGGAGATCAACGGTCTTCTGGGCGCGCTTACTGCATATAATCTGGGATCAGGGACAATCCTGACCATGTCGCAGAAGGAAAGCAGGCATGTTGCCGGAAGGACTATCAGTGTTCTTCCTGTATGGGAATGGTTGTTGCTCCAATTATAGGAATTGTAGTAATATTTGGGAGGGTAACTTAAAAATGAGGACGTCTCTTATTACGTATATTTTTGGGCTTTTAGTCATCATGGCGGTCGTAGTAGAAGGAATCACCATTCCCCTTGATCATCCTGTCTACGAATCCGTAGATTATCTCTCGAATAGCGGTTTTTTACCGGGTCTGCAGAGACAGGTCAAACCGTATGATCTGCGGGTTGTGAACGATGAACTGAAGCGCATTAATCCGACAAATTTTTCTCCGGTCCAATTCTTGTATTATCAGGATGCTATGGCCTATCTAGATAAGGCATCCAAGGGTAGTCAAGAGAACAACTTGCTACTGGATGCGCACCTTAAGGCAGTCGCAAGTAGCGCAGATACCTTCTCATACCATTCCCGGCTCCATGTTGGCGCAGCATATACGTATAAACGGTTTTCGCTCGTGAATCGGGTTGCTGTTGATGCAACCAATGAGAAAGACCGGTACGACCATCTTGAGCGGAAATACAACAAGAAGATGGCTGCTGATATGCCACAGGCATATCTCCAGTACCACGGAGACAAATGGGGCCTGCTGGCAGGTAGAAACCAGGTAAAATGGGGGCCGGGCATGTCTGGCAATCTTATGCTTGGCGACCACATGCCGCCGCTGAATCAGGTTCTTCTGTGGGGCAATTTCGGTTTTTTAAAGGGATATACTCTCTCTTCGCGCCTTACGCCTACGGACTCTGTTACAAGCCGCTATTTTTCAGCATCTCGCCTGGTAATAAGTCTGAAAAAGAATCTGTATATTGCACTTAATCAGTCCGTGGTGTACGCAGGAGCGGGCCGGAACTTTGAAATGCATTATGTTATTCCGTCATTCATTTATTACTTCGGGACTTTTGGGTTTGCACTTAAGAACAAGACAGAGAACCTTCTTGTGGGCGCTGACGGCGAATGGAACATACGAAATAAATACAGACTCTATTTTGAGTTTTTAGCTGATGATTTTCAGGTCGACAGGGATACCCGTTCTCGGACAACGCAGAATGCGATAGCCTGGCTTGTGGGCCTTGATTGCCCGAACTTATATAAAGGCATGGACGCTGGATTCGAGTACTATCGTGCAAATTCTTACGTGTATAAGAACAGCGGCGGGTTTCCAGTGTATTATATTGCCAATCTGCATGGCGGTGTCATTGGCCATGAGATAGGGCCTGATGCAGAGGCATTGCAGGTGAATATTGCCAAACGCTGGAAGCGCCACCTGAATTCAGGACTGCGGTATTCTCTGGTACGTCGCGGCGATCTCAATTCAGTCTATGGGATTTGGGATGCGCATGGAAAGGCTGATGAGGCAATACCGCATGGGGTTGTATGTTCTGAACACACTCTTGTTGGCGAAGCTGGTTTTATTCATTTCAATGGGTTTTCCATCTCAGGAAATGTTGGTTACCACTGGTTCGTGAATAAATCAAATGTCCTGGATAACGATAATTCAGGTGTTGTCTGGCAGGTAGGTTTGCAGTATTATTTTGATAGATTACTTCAGTGGAATACGCGGTCTACGCTGTTTGCTCTGACCTCACCCCGAAGGTGATAGTTGACAAAACGCCCCTCTCCCAGATGGGAGAGGGGAAATGCCTTTATTAAACACCCTCGGGGGTGAGGTCAGAACCGGAACAGATTGGTTTTAATTTTTTTTGACAAACAATACTATTAATAGTATATTTAATAGTACAAATAATAGTATTATAAACAAGGTGATTAAATGAGTAACATCATTCATGCCAATGATCTAAAAACACGCGGTGTAAGCGCAATCGCAAAGGCCACTGCAAATGGCGAGGAGGCGGTGATTACGGTCAGGAACAAAATGACCTATGTTGTGCTTCCCATTGAACAGTACAACCATCTCAGGGAGTGTGAACTCGAAGCAGCTGTGCAGGAAGTTCGCGATGACATGGAAAAGGGCCGTTTTGTTGTTCAATCAGCTGAGGACCATGTAAAAGGCCTTGGTCGTGGCTGAACTTGTTTTTACTGATTCATACGTTCGGAAAGCCCGCAAGTTTTTTCAAAGACACACTGAGCTTGTTACTCAGTATAAGAAAACCCTTATTCTTCTTGAGGCCAACCCTGCCCATCCCTCATTACGATTGCATAAGCTGCGGGGCAGACTCGATGGCATTTATTCCGTTTCAATAAATATGTCGTACCGGATATGTCTTGAATTTCTGATCGAAAAAGATCGGATAATTCCCATCAGCATAGGTTCGCACGACGATGTCTATTGACTTGGGTATTCAGCGGAACAGAAGCGTTTAAATATGCTGCAGATTTTCATCGTCTCTAATGTACGCTAGCTGGTCACCCAGATACGGCAATTGCTTTAGACCATGCCACTTTCTCACTAGATGATAGGATGCTGAAGTCAGCAAGTTGCATGCGTCCACTGCTGCTTTCCATTCCGGTTGAAGAATTTCCTGGATAGTATCAGACCTTGGCAGTATCCCAAAGTCCCATGCGCCGCATACTCTTGCTAAAAAATCGACTTTTTCCGGCAAACCGGTAAACGTCAGGGGAGGACTTTCGTCCGGATACAAGGAGCCGTCAACCCATGATTGCATTTTGGAACTCTGTGGTATACCACTGCCTGACTTTTCTGGCTTCTTCTTGTTCAGCAACGCCTTGGATGTTCTTTAGGGGGCGATGGAGTTCAATTCTTTCAAGGTGTGTTGAGATGGCGATTTTAGCTCTTGCAGTGTCAGCGTTGCCATGGATGAGGGTTTGCCTTTCTCCCCAGAGTTCCCAGCACTCTTTCGGAGAAATCAGCTTATTCAGGCACAGTGAATAGATGTCCCTGAAATCCCTTGGTGCGCCGCGTTCAATAAGCGCGGACATTTTGCTTGCCACTAGATCGGAAAAGCTGTCTACTTCAATTCCGGGCCACGGAGAAGGGGAGGAGTGTTCCAGCAAAGCGCTTCTCATGGCGATTTGAAAGGAAAAGACAGCCCGGCCTTCTTGTTGCAGATCAATGCTCGTGACATCTCCCCACGCACGAACCTGGACAAGACCGAATTTTACCAGAACGGCTTTAATAACGGTAATGACTTTTTCACGCTGTTCGAGGCCCGCTTTTTCATTCCACCAGGCATCAATGTCATGGGTGGCGCGGTATTCATGATAATGCGACAAGCCAAAGGCGCCGCCAAGTGAAATGGCGGAGCCTTGGCCGCTTTCAGAGAGCGCCTGAAGACATTTTTCAGCAAATTCAGAGATGTGTACCGGTTTTTTAGGGTTCATGGGTATTTGAATATAGTATTTGTATTGTAAATTGTCAATGATTGTTTAACGTTTCCTCGCCCACAATCTCCACGCCCAGCGCCCGTGCTTTATTGTATTTTGACCCTGGATTCTCTCCCGCAAGCAGGTAATCTGTTTTTTTACTCACAGAGCCTGAGACCTTGCCGCCCATTGATTCTATAATCTCGATTGCCTTGTTCCTGTCAAAGGTCTTGAGTGTGCCAGTGATGACAACTGTTTTTCCAGTAAAGAATCCCTGCTGTATCTTTTCTTTCCCGCCCTGAGGGTTTAAACCAGCAGCCTTTAGCTTTTCAATCAATTCCTTTGTCTGGCTATGGGAAAAAAAGGCGACAATGCCTTGTGCCATTGTTTCACCGATCTCGTTGAACGCATCGAGCTCTTCAAGGCCCATGCATGCCAGGTCATCGATGTTTTTCACATTGCGGGCAAGTAATTTTGCCGTTGTCTCGCCCACATGGGGAATACCAAGGGCGAAAATCAACCTGTTAAGCGGATTGGATTTGCTCTTTTCAATGCCATTGATGATATTCTGGGCTGATTTTTCGCCCATGCGCTCAAGTTCAGCAAGATTTTCTTTCTTGAGGGTGTAGATATCAGCGAAATCGCGTATGAGTTTTTTTTCAAGCAACTGATGGATTATTGCAGGTCCAAGCGAATCAATGTTCATTGCATTGCGCGACACAAAGTGCTGAATCCGGCGTTCTATTTTTGCAGGACACGAAGGGTTGGGGCATCGGAGTGCAACCAAGTCCTCATCGTTATCCTTGTCGCGCACAAGGCTGGTTGAACATTCCGGGCATTTTTTCAATACTTCAAACGGCCGGCTGTGTGCTGGCCGTTTTTTTATTATGACTTTAAGAACCTTGGGAATTATTTCCCCGCTTTTTTCAACCAGCACTGTGTCACCTTCGCGCACATCGAGGCGTTCAATCTCATCATAGTTGTGAAGCGTGGCGCGCGATACTGTTGTCCCGGAGAGCAGAACTGGCTCCAGGTTTGCCACAGGCGTAATAACGCCCGTGCGGCCAACCTGGTTCACTATTTCAAGGATTTTAGTTTCTTTTTGCTCAGGCGGGTATTTGAAGGCAATTGACCACCGAGGGCTTTTGGCCGTGGTTCCCAGTCTGCGCTGAAGTCCAAGGTCGTTTATTTTAATAACAACGCCGTCCGTATTGTATGGCAATGTATGTCTGAGCGCGCTGAATTTCTCGATAAAAATAATGACACGATCAATGCCGTCGCATACGGTGATATGATTGTTAACTGGAAAGCCCAGGTCTTGCAAGGTTTTCAGGTTTTCCTGGTGGCTTATGGAAAATAAAGAGCCTTCTGCATAATACGCGAAAAAGCAGAGGCCTTTTTTCGCCACCTCTTTTGGGTTTTGCAGCTTCAATGCGCCCGCAGCAGCATTGCGCGGGTTTTTCATTGGTTTTTCACCTGTTTCCTCAGCAATTTCATTCAGACGCTGGAGTGTGTCAACAGTCATGTACACTTCACCGCGAACCTCAAACTTGGAACTGTCGTTGACCACAAGAGGAATGGATCTAATGGTCCTGATATTGTTGGTGATATTGTCGCCTGTTACGCCGTCACCGCGGGTTTTACCCAGAACGAGCCTTCCATTGTTGTATATAAGAGAGCAGGCAATGCCGTCGATCTTGGGTTCTGCTACATATTCAACAGAGAGCTGTTCGATCTCTTTGAGCACCCGCTTGTTGAATTCATGAAGGTCATTCGTATCGTAGCTATTGTCTATGCTGAGCATTGGGCGTTCGTGCGCCACTTTGGGGAATTCCTTGGTTAAATCAGACCCAACGCGCATGGTGGGGCAGTCGGGACTTTGGAATTCCGGGTGCTTTTCAACCAATGTTTTCAGCTCTGAGTAGAGAGCGTCGTATTCCCGATCACTTATGGTTGGATTGCCAAGAGCGTAATATTGATGGTCGTGATGATGGACAAGGCCGCGAAGTTCGTTGACCCGCTTTTCCGTGGCATTACTCATAACGGATTACTTCAACGCGGTTGTTCGCTTCCCTGCCCTGGGATGTGCTGTTTGAGGCAATGGGTGATTCCTCACCCATGGGTTTGAGTCTGAGGCGGTCGTCAGCAACGTCTTTTTTCATCAGGAACAATTTGATCGCATCAGCCTGTTTTTCAGTCTTGACCCTGTTCTGCCGGGTTGAGCCAAACGCGTCTGAATAGGTGCGGACCTCGATCTTCACTTCTTTGTGGAAATTCATGAAAGCAGCCAGTTCAATGAGCATCTCTTCAGCCTTTGGCAGCAGCAGATCGGGTTTTTTGAATTTCACGTCAGCCAGGACCAGGGATTCGCCTGTTTTCATGTATTTGATGCGTCCGTCAGGACAGCCATCAGCATCGTCAAGCCCATTGAATGTCTCGGGAGTATTCGGGCATTTGTCTGTTTTATCAGGAATACCGTCCTTGTCATTGTCAATATCAGGACACCCGTCTTCATCCGCGAATCCGTCTGGGTCCTCGGGCTGGTTGGGACACTTGTCCTGACCATCTGGAATGCCGTCCTTGTCATTGTCAAGTTCTGGGCAGCCGTCATTATCTTCAAAATTGTCCATGTCTTCGGGTGTATTGAGGCATTTGTCCAGGGAGTCTGGAATGCCGTCATTGTCATTGTCTCTATCCGGACAGCCGTCCTCGTCCGCAAAGCCATCGCGGTCCTCGGGGTTGTTCGGGCATTTGTCGGAAATATCCAGGATACCGTCATTGTCATTGTCAACATCAGGGCAGCCGTCGCTATCTTGGAATTCATCAACATCCTCGGCTGCCTGGGGGCATTTGTCCTTGTCATCGTCAAGACCATCATGGTCGCTGTCCTGGGAAATGAGGTTGCCTGAGAACGCCAGGGTAACAAACCCGCCAAAACGCGGGAAAAGTTGCGTGGTAACGCTGTCTTTTCTGATGATCTGGACTTGTTTTGCCGCTGGATTGGTCATGAGCCGTTCAAAGCCGAAGCTGATATTGAAAATACCCAGATTGACCTGGCATCCGATCGTGAACCACAGGGGATCCATGTCAGGTGTTAAGCCCTTTTTTGCCTTGGTTTCGCCGGTTACCTCGAAAAAGGGATTGAACAGGCGCGTTGCATTGTATTCGAGGCCAGCGCCAGCCTGATACATATTTTGGGTCTTGTTTGTTGTTGTGAAAAGGCCTCCGAAAAAGGTGTGGAACTTTAATGGCGCGCCACTGCCGACCTTGTTGAAATTGATCAGAAAGGGAAATTGCAGTTCGAGAAAAGGGTCTCCGGCTGAAAAATTAAGGTCTTCACGAAAGACTACCCTGCGTCTGAAAAACCCCGCATTTTTTGATCCGGTTGATACTGTGTAGGCTGCAAGTATGGCCAAGTCAAACTCCTCGCGGTGGGGATAGGGGGGGTAGATGAGTTTGAGAGCTATCCTGGTATCACCTGAACTGAAATCATAGACGCCATTTGCTCGGTCCGCATGGGTTTTACCCGTGACCACGCCTTCGAGAAAGGGGTTGAATCCATAGGTGAGGCATATGTATTGATCGAAAAGGAGCGCATCCGGATAGTCATCGGCATAGTGGCGGTCCCACCCATGGACCGAGAAGGGCAGGCTCAGGGCAATATTTCCCGCACCAATGGAAGCCGCTGTGGGGGAACGATAAAGCCCGGTCCCGCCGTTCATGTTGGTGAAGGCGGAGAGCGAAGTTGCGCAGAGCAGGAGAACCAGGGAATTGAGAATGAAATTACGGCCTTTATTCAGTCTTAATGCCGGTTTCCTTGTCCTGTTCCCGCTGTTTTTTTCTGGAGACTTTCCGTTTACTTTCATTTTCATAAAAACTCTGCGGCATGCGCAATGAAACAGAGATAAGGAACGCGCCCATGATGATCAACAGGATGCAAATTAACTTCATATGTTGAAAATAGTAATTTTTACAGGTAAATACAAAGGGGACTGAAAGACCTCACCCTGATAGAACTGCTGCGAATAATTTCCCAACCTTTTTACGCATATGCGTCGATGTGTGACAGGTTTTGTCACATCCAAACGTTATATTATATCCAGACAATAACCGGTGGTCCAGGCTAGCCAACCGAGCCACTTGGCAACACGGGGGTCAGGGAATGATAGTTGCAGGACTGCTCGCTGGGTCCACTAGGCAGCGCAGAGGCTGCCTGTTAATCATCGTTTTATTGTTTTAACGGCCGAGCCAGAGACGGCTCGGCAAGGACGAACTCATGGTGCATTACATGGTAACTGCGCATAACTATCAAAGGCCATTCGATAACCCGGAGATCGCATTGGTCTGTTGCAATAATCTGATAAATTGTCATGAGATGAAACGAGTGAGGATACACGCTTTCTGCCTGATGCCTGATCATTTACATCTTTGCATAGAAAAAGGCCATGATGATCCGGACTATTTTCTTGGACGGTGGAAATCATTCGTAACGCACGAATCTTGGAAATATGGGTGGAATGGAAAACTTTGGCGCGATGGCCATTTGTCTAAAGAAGTAGTTAGCTTGACCGCAACTGAAAAGGTGACCTCGTATGTTTTATTCAACTCTCAAGAGGCAGGACTGGTTTCGTTATGGAAAGAATGGCCTTATTGGGCTGAACCTATATTCGGAAGAAAAAGCTGGAAATAACTGTTGTGAGGCCGTCTAGCCTCGCTTTATAAGAAAACAAATCACGTTGATTAACTGGCGGCCTCTGCGCCGCCGGATTTTAGAAGTTGGATTTTCATTACTGCCCCTTGAGAACCTGGTTTCCGGATTTGTATTTTCCTATAAAAGGATAGGAATTATAGGGAGGCGCTATGCTGAAGGTATCGACCAAGGGGCGGTATGCCCTGCGCGCGGTCATTGATCTTGCCGATCACAGTGAGAAAGGCCATGTGTATTTGAAGGACATTGCCCGGCGGCAGGACCTGTCGATAAAATATCTTGAGGCGATTTTTACCAAGCTTAAGAAAAAGGGATTGCTCAAGAGCAGGCGGGGGGTAAAGGGTGGCTATGCTCTTGCGCGCCCTGCCAAGGCTTTGTCAGTGCATGATATTGTCACTGCCATGGAAGGCCCGCTCTCGATTGTTCCCTGCGTGTTCCACGGAAACTGCGCCCGTATCAAACGATGCAGGACAAAATCGTTGTGGGCAGATCTCACGCGCCAGATTGAGACGATAATGAAAAAGACCCTGGTTGCTGATTTTCTGTAACTAAGAGGATATGATGGAAAACAATGACAAATTTGGCAGACTGCAGGCCATTCTCCAAGACATGGGATCAGTGGCAATCGCTTTTTCAGGAGGCGTTGATAGTACCTTTCTCGCAAAAATTGCCTTTGATACGCTCAACGACAAGGCAGTGGCTTTTACAGCTGTATCGCTCTCTTTTCCTCAACGGGAACGGGAAGAGAGTATTGTGCTGGCCCGGCGGATTGGCATACGGCAGGTGTTTTTTGATTCTGAGGAGACGGATATTCCGGAATTCAAGAACAATCCGCCTGACCGGTGCTATTTTTGTAAAAAAGAATTGTTTTCCAAGCTGCTTGAGCAGGCCCGCTTGCTCGGAATTGCTTATGTGCTCGATGGATCAAATATTGATGATGTGTCTGACCACAGGCCAGGGTTTAGGGCGCTTGGCGAACTTGCCATACGCAGCCCTCTCAAAGAGGCAGGGCTGAGTAAGAATGAAATACGGGAACTTTCCCGCGGTCTTGGCCTTCCGACGTGGGACAAACCTTCGTTTGCCTGTCTATCGTCCAGGTTCCAATACGGTGATGCGATTACAAAAGAAAAGCTTGCCCGGGTTGAACAAGCGGAAAACTATTTGCGCGACAAGGGGTTCAGGGTGCTTCGGGTCCGGGACCATGGGACCATGGTTCGGATTGAGACTTCAGCAGGGGAAATGGGACGTTTTTTTGATGAAGGGTTCAGAAACGAGACTGTAGTGCACATGAAAGAGCTTGGTTATGCCTTTGTGTCCCTTGATTTACAGGGGTATAGGACAGGGAGTATGAATGAAGTGATTAAAAATTCATAGGCCACGGCCCTTCGGCTTCGCTCAGGGGCCGTGGCCGATGATTAAACAGGGGCCGGTGGCCGGATGAGTAAATTGATTGAAACGCCCGTTGAGCGTAGTCGAAACGAGCGTTTTCCCGGGTATGTGGGCGCTTTGCTCCGCAGGCGCACTTAGCGCCAGAAATCAACAGATAGTGAAAAGAAATTTATTAAAAGCAGGCAACATGGAACTCATCCCCCCAACCCCCTTCTCTTGGAAAGAGAAGGGGGAGAAAAATACCTGCATACCCCCTCTTTTTAAGAGAGGGGGCAAGGGGGTGAGTTCCATATTTTGCGAAGCCGCAGCAAGCTGCGGAGAATTATACCCATAGTGAATTAAAACCAGGCAGGAATAAGTTTATGATAGATAATTTCTACAGCGGGCTTGCGGACAAGGCACTGAAAGACAACGGCATTTCGCGGGAAGATGCGCAAGGGGTGCTCACTGCCAGCGGCCCGGATCTTATGCAAATTTTTGCCCAGGCCAACCAGGTGCGGGACCATTTTTTTGGCAATAAAGTTTCGGTCTGCTCAATCATCAACATTAAATCCGGTGGGTGCGAAGAGGATTGCGCCTTTTGCGCCCAGTCAGGCCATCATGAAACAGACACTCCCCAATACGGCATCATGAGTTTTGATCCTATCCAGGAATATGGCGACAAAGTGAAAGCATGGAAAAGCCGTATGGGTCTAGTGTCCTCTGGCAGAGGAGTAGATAGTCCAGAGGAATTTGACGCAATCCTTGAGTATACCAGAAAAATGGCAAAAATCTGCAGTGTTGACGCGTCATTGGGCATTATTTCCCAGGACAAGGCAATGGCGCTGAAAACATCCGGCCTTTCAATCTACCACCACAATGTTGAAACATCAAAAAAATATTTCCCAAACATTGTTTCAACGCACAGTTATGATGAACGGATCGAAACAATTCGCAATGTCCGGAAAGCGGGACTGAAGCTCTGTTGCGGCGGCATCATGGGCATGGGGGAAGCGCTTGAAGACCGGGTGGACTTTGCCTTTGAGATCAGGAAGATAAATCCTGATAGTGTCCCGCTGAATTTCCTCAATCCCATTGCTGGCACACGGCTGGAGTGTGTTACGCCCATACAGCCGCTTGAGGCATTGCGGGCAATTGCCATGTTCAGGCTGGTGAACCCTTCAAAAGATATTAAAATCTGCGGCGGCCGCGCAGTGATCTTACGGGACATGCAGTCGTTTGTGTTCTTTGCTGGAGCATCGGGCATCATGATTGGCGATTACCTGACAACAAAGGGCAGGGCTGTTGACGATGATCTTGCCATGATCCAGGACCTTGGATTTGAGATTGCGGATAATGGGTGCTAAACGCGTTCTGGCTGCCATGAGCGGCGGGGTTGATTCATCGGTGGCAGCGGCCCTTTTGCAGCAGCAGGGATTCGAGGTTGTCGGCGTTACTATGAAGCTCTACCCAGACTCGGGCAAAGCGTCCATGAAGAGCTGCTGCGGTTTTGCCCCTGCTTTTGACGCGCGTTGTGTTGCCGAACAACTGGGGATCCGGTATAGCGTTGTCAATGCTGAGGAGCTTTTCCAGGAGAAGGTCGTTGATGATTTTTGCAGGGAATACGCGGCTGGCAGAACACCCAACCCGTGCATCAGGTGCAATACCTATCTAAAATTTGATTTTCTTATTGCAAAGGCCACAGAACTTGGGTGCGCGTATGTGGCCACAGGACACTATGCGCAAATACGGGACAACCGGCTTTACAGGGCAAATGACCGGGCCAAGGACCAGTCATATTTCCTGTACACCCTTACTCGGAAAAACATCGGCCGTATTCTTTTTCCTGTTGGAGACAAGGAAAAGAGCGAAACACGCGCAATTGCCCGTTCTTTGAATTTACCAGTGCACGACAAGGAAGAGAGTCAGGACATTTGTTTCTTGCCGCGGGGAAAATACCGGGAGTTTCTCGAAGACCATGGCATTGTTGGCGGCCCAGGACCCATTGTCACTCTGTTGGGTGAAACAGTGGGAACGCATACAGGGCTGCATTGCTACACCATTGGCCAGCGTAAAGGTCTTGGACCGCTTGGCGAACGGTCATACGTTGTTTCTATGGACCCTGAGGCCAATGTTCTGGTTGTCGGGAGCAAGGACGATGTGCTGGCAAACACCATTGAGGTTCGCGCGCTTTCCGTATGCAATGATCCTATTGTCGATGGCGGGCAATACGACGTCCTTATCAGATACAAGGCAAAACCGAAAAAAGCCCAGGTTTTCGTTACAGGTCCTGATACGCTGAAGATTATTTTTACTGAACCGGTTGATGCGCCTGCGGCTGGCCAGGCGGCTGTGCTGTATCGGGACACTGAAGTGATGGGCGGCGGCATTATTTCGAGGAAAGTATCATAGCGGGGAGTCTTGTGGACATACGGGAAGAAATAGTCCGTTTAAAGAACAAAAAGCGGGCGATTATCCTGGCGCATAACTATCAGCGCGACGAGATACAGGAGATCGCGGATTATACGGGCGATTCGCTTGGGCTCAGCAAAAAAGCGGCCTCGATACAGGACAAGGAGCTCATTGTTTTTTGCGGCGTGTATTTTATGGCTGAGACGGCAAAAATACTGTCGCCCGATAAAAAAGTGATTATTCCTGACAGGGGCGCGGGGTGTCCCATGGCGGACATGATAACCGCCCAGCAGGTCAGGGAATTCAGGAACAAATATCCCGGCAGCGTGGTGGTCTGCTATGTCAATTCAACCGCTGAGGTAAAGGCTGAGAGCGATATGTGCTGCACCTCCGCGAACGCTGTGCAGGTTGTTTTGTCGCTTCCGGCTGATAAAACCATCCTTTTTGTCCCAGACCGGTATCTGGGTGATTTTGTCAGAAAAAAGACCAGCAGGAACATCGTGTGCTGGAAAGGGTTTTGCCCCACGCACGCCCGGGTCACGCGCGACATGGTGCTTGCCGCAAGAAAAAAGCATCCCAATGCCGTTGTTTTGGTACACCCTGAATGCACGGAAGACGTGGTCGATGCCGCTGATGAAGCCATGTCCACCGGACAGATGATTGCGTATGTGAAGAAATCCGGCCGTACGGAGTTTATTATAGGCACGGAAAAAGGCATTCTATACCAACTGAAAAAAGAGAACCCAAGAAAGGATTTTTATCTTGTTGGCAAGGACGTGATCTGCCCCAACATGAAAAAGATAGATCTGCAAAAGCTGCTGGTTTCGCTGCAGGAGGAGCAGGACGAGGTCGTTGTCGCTCCCGCGATTATGGAGCGGGCGCGCAAAGCCATATCGGCGATGCTTTTACTATAGAGGAGGCGCCATGGACGCATGGGACTGGAAACACAAGAAACTGAAGAACCTGACCCGGAAGCTCATCAAATCGTACGATAAGAGAAAGGGGATAAACCAGATTGACGGGCTGAATCTGCCCAGTGTCGAGAACGTGATGGAAATCATCGTCGATTTCTTTAAGATCATTTTTCCCGGGTATATCGGCAGGGAGTCCATAACATCGTCGGGCGTCTCGTACTACGTGGGCAATCTGCTCGAAGGCCTGTTCGACAAGATGTTCTACCAGATACACCGGGCGCTCGAATATCAATGCCCGTCAAAAAGCGCCAAATCATGCAAGGCCTGCGACTGCGAGTCAATGGCCTATTCGATAACGGTCGAGGTTTTGGAGCAACTGCCTGCAATCCGGAACATGCTCAAGGACGATGTGCGTGCGGCCTTTGAGGGCGATCCTGCGGCAAAGTCGTTCGATGAAATAATCGTGAGCTATCCGTTCATCAAAGCCATTACCGTGCACCGCATTGCCCATCTTCTCTATTGTGAAAACGTGCCGCTTATTCCGCGCATGATGGGCGAGTGGGCGCACAAGGAGACCGGGATCGACATCCATCCGGGAGCGGTGATCGGCAGGGGCTTTTTTATCGACCATGGCACGGGCGTAGTGATCGGCGAGACAGCGCAGATAGGGAACAATGTAAAAATTTACCAGGGGGTCACCTTGGGCGCGCTTTCGTTTCCCAAGGACGAGCGCGGCAGGGTCATCAAGGGCATGAAACGTCATCCCACGCTCTGCGACCATGTCACGGTATATGCGGGCGCTACAATTCTTGGCGGAGACACGGTGATTGGCAAGGGAGCGGTGATCGGCGGTAATACGTGGGTCACGTCATCAGTACAGCCAGGCACCACGGTCACCATTGCAAAGCCGGACCTGGTGTTCAGGACAGGAAAAAAAGGCTAGGGCATTCAGGCCGCTTTTTTTAGGTTGCTAGCGCGGCACAATGGCTGTGCTATGGCTGTTTGCGCGCAGCTTCTGGCCTGGCAGGCGGTTTAGCATGGCAAGGAACCCTTCGGGATAGGCGCCGCTGCACGCGCTGTTCTCTTCCAGGACTTTTTTTGCAAACACAAAGGTTGTTGATCCAATTGATTCCACAGGTCCCAGACTGCCTGCCCCCATTTTTTTTATTCCAGGAACCTCGATAATGGCCCCGGGCATCTGCGCGGCCGCGTTGAACAATTCGGGGAGCGGGCCATGGATGATGATGCCAGTCTCAAAATGGAGGACCAAAGCGGCTGCGCTGGATATGGCGCACGTTCTAAAGACCGAACAATAGTTGCCAGGAGCAAAGTCAGCGACCGCCATACCAGGATTGTGCGCGCGGGCGAATTTTTCAACGATTGGATTGCCTCCTTCGACAAGGACCGTGATGCGGAACTTTTGCTGGAGCGTGTGAAAACATTGGAAAACAGCGTTGAAAAGGTTTGGCAGGGGCGAGGTGATACGATGGGTAAGCATGATATGGAGGCCCGCAGGGTCGTCTTTTTTGAGCGCCCTATCTGGGACAAAGTAACGGTAGTCGTCCCACAGCTCGCTGTTTCCCCAGGTTTTTTCAAACCGTTCCTGGTTGTTTGCCATGTGTTCATTGCGTCCCGTGCTTTGGCCTTCGTGGTGCACAATAACGCTTTTTGGGGAATAGAGGACCTTTTTGCCAAGGGCCCGTATCCTGAGGCATAGGTCAATGTCTTCCCAGCCATTCACATACCCTTGGTCAAAACCGCCGCAGGAGGCAAAGAGCGCGGCACGAATGGCAAGACAGGCGCCGGTCACTGCCTGAAATTCGCGCCTGAGGCAGGCTGGTCCGTATGCAGCCGGGAAATGCTGATAGAGGTGGTAGGGAAAGTTGTTTATTGCAAAGACAACGCCCGCGTGCTGGATTGTACCATTGGAAAACAGGAGTTTTGGGCCTGCAATGGCTGTTTCCTGGTCTGCAAATTCCTCCATGAGCGCGTCCAGCCATGCGGGATCACTGATTTCGGTGTCGTTGTTCAGAAAGAGCAGAATGGGGCCTGTGGCAAGGCTGGCGCCCGTGTTGCACGCCTTTGCAAAGCCTTCATTTGCCTGGTTGTCATGGACGCGCACAAAACCTGCAATGGTGTGCAGGTATTCCCGCGTTCCATCCGTGGAATTGTTGTCCACGATGATGATTTCATAGTTTTGCCACGCTGTATTTTTTACCAGCGATTCGATACATGTTTCCGTGAGGCCGCGATTATTAAAAGTGACGATGATTATGGAGCATTTTATTTCAACACATTGTTTCCCGGGCTTTCCCGCGGCCGCAAGAACCCCGCAACACCAGTGCGCATAGGCGATAGTATCATAGAGATCAAAGAGCGCTTTTTTTACCCGTGGGTCGCGCGTGCGCGCATACTGGTATTCGAGCCAGGGAATGTTTTTACCAAAGGCAATCCTGATTTTTTCCTCAAAGAAATGAGGGGTGAACTCGTTTTGCGTAAGGAGTTCGCCGAAATTAATGGTGTTGGGGCAGAGGGAATTGCAGAGAAAGGCCATGGTACCTATACGGGCCATTTCTCCGGCAACATCAGCAATGGTCCCTATGACAGGCAGGGTTGTTGCAGCCTGTTTTTCGTACAGCAGATGGAGGCCTTTTGCCATAAGACGGAAGCCAAGCTCAGCTCCTTCAAACGAAGTGAACAGGAACCCTTCGTTGAATCGCGTTGAACTGAGAAAATCCCGTTTTATCGAAAGGTTCATGCTCGTACATTGCAGGTATGCGGGCGTGGTCTGGTCCCGGGTAAAGAACGGGAATTCCCTGCATGCTTCAAAGATATACTCGTTCAGCGCTGAAACAGTGGCGCTGGATTCGGGCGCAACCTGGCCGCATATAGCTGTGGTTGGGCTATTGTGCGCCAGGTGGGCCTGCAGGTGGGTTGCGACCAGGCCAGGGCTGGGCCATACCTGGGTTGATGAAAAGAGCAGAATGTCTCCTGAGGCGTGTTCAATGCCCGCGTTCAGCAGTGCTCCAACACCGGCAACAGTACTGACAATGGTTTTCAGGCCTGGCCCGCCAGTATTGGGCATGACAAGCGATTTTATACGGTCCGCATTGGGCGATACTATAATAATTTCGAACGTAGCCGCCTGGGGCGGCTGTTGGGTCCAGGTATGGATGACCGGCCGCAGATCAGCGCACGACCCTGTATCGGCAAGTATGACCGAAAGATCCATGCGTGTTTCCTGAACAGCAGGCGCGCACGCAGGGGCCGCGCAGGGGACGCGCTCTTCGGCTGGTTCAAGATTGTCACGCGTACCGATCAAATATATGATCCGTCCGTTAAGAAACCAGGCTGTTGTGGTGCCAAAACAGGGAAAGGCGTCAGACCATTTCCGGTAGAGCTTTTTCGCCTCGTCCCGGTAGGTTGGATAATGAAGGGCGATATTACTCCCGCCGTCGGACAAATGGATTGTTGGCACTAGAATCACATAGTTGCGCATATTGCTTGAAAGAGCCGAGAGACAGAGATCCGCTCCATAAAAATGAAAATGCGTGAAAGTCGCGGGATCAAAAGCAAGACCCGATGCTTTCCGTATGATCAGACAGAGCTCATCAACCACCTGTGCGGGCCTGTAGGGAGAGCCGTCGGTTTTGAGGAAATCGTTGACCGCGCCTGCGGGATTGAAGGAGATCTGGGAGCCGCGCACAGTGCAGTATTCGCCGGCCATGCCTATGACGCCCCATAAAGGATCGTACTGTTCGACCAGTGCAATGCGTTTTTGAACCTGGTCGAGCCACTGGTTTTTGCACAGGATGTCCTGATGGCAAAACATGACATAGGTCCCTGTCGCTTGTTCGAGTCCTTTGTTCAGGCCTTGCGCGGCTGAATACCGATTGTCGCTATTGTCGACAGGAATGAATTCGATCACGGTAGTATTGTGAATATCGGCCAGGAGTGATTGTTTGAACCCGGCATATACGCCGGGATTGGTCACCAGGGTAATGATGGAGAAAAGCATGTTCATACACAGTATTATAAATTGACAAATATTATGTAAAGACTTATTTTAACTTTGCAATGGCGGACATATCCGAACTTATCGCTGATCCCGCGTACAAGGCGGGCATGGATTGGCTTGCCCAGGGAAACGCCCTTGAGGCGCTCAAGAGCTTTGAAAAGACCGTACGGTCGAATGAAGGCCATTTTATCGCCTGGAACAACATAGGCGTGCTTTTGCACAAGGCGAACTATGTGAAGGAAGCGGAAAACGCTTTTAAAAAGGCCCTGTCCGTGCAGGAGAACTACCTCGACGCCCGGATCAATCTTATCAACCTGTGCATAGACAAAAAAGACCGGGTCGCGGCGGTGCGGGAACTGGAGATTTTGCGGAAAAAGGACCCGGCCAATCCTGAGCTCATTTCCCTTGAGACCGCGGTGAACCAGGTAGCCGGTCCCATTCAGGTGAGGGAGCCGCCTGTCTGCACCATTGTCACAGGAACGCTCAATCGTCCCAAGCTCCTGAAAAACGCCATCCAGAGCGTGATCGCCCAGACCTATCCCAAGTGGGAGATGATGATCGTCAACGATGGCGGCATGGACGTGAGCCATATTGTCAATAGCTTTAACGACCCGCGGCTGAAATATTTTTCAATGGCCGCGAATTTCGGCGCGGCCCATTCGTATAACTACGCCATCTACGAATCCACGGCCCCCTACATCGGCTATCTGGCCGATGACGACATCCTTTATCCCAACCACGCAGAGACGCTGGTCAACGCGCTTGAGAAGAACCGGCAGTTCGGGGCCGCCTATGCGGACCAGTACGAAGTCTCCTGCGACCTCAACGACGGCGAATACACGGCAATCCACGAAAAGCGCATCGCCTATTCATACGATTTTGACAAGATATACATGATCGCGTATCTTAACTACATCCCGCACCCCTGCCTGATGCACCGGCGGCAGATCATGCAGAAATGCGGATATTACGACGAACAGCTTACCGCGCTTATCGACTGGGACCTTTTACGGCGCATGTCGTTTTATACCGATTTTTTCCATGTGCGCGAAGTGACGGGCGAGTATTATTTCCCGAGAAACAAGCAGGAGCGCATTTCGAACATGATGGAAAAGGAGCCGGACAAATGGTACGCAAACCGGCGGCGCCTCTTTTCCAAGCGGCCGGACAAACCGTGGGACCGCATGAAGGAATTGACCTTTGTATTGTATTGCGACCGGCTCGACCGCGCGGTCCTCGAACAAATCAAATACCTCTTTGAAGGGTGCATGTACCCGAAAACCGTGCACCTGCTTCTTGACGAATATAATCCCGAGGCAGTGACCCTTTTGAAGGAATTGGGCATGCCTGATTTCCGTTTCCATTTCAACAGCAGCCCATGCGGTCTCAAGCCCACACTGGCAAAATATCTCCGCAGCTATACGGACGATGGGTGGCTTGTTCTTCTCTACGAGCGCATACCTCTGGATGAAGCATGGTTCAAAAGGATCATGGAACAGGTCAGATCTCAGATACTTGGTTTGTACCAGCAGCCAAAGACCCTTGAACAAGCTGCTCTATATACTGAACCGCAGAAGATAATGACAATCCTCGGCAATAATTTCCAGTAAGCCTCCCTTTTTGCAAAACCGATTTATTGTTTTAAGGCATTAAAAATAAAAGGGATAGATAGTACCCCTTTTCCATTAATTTAATGGCACATAAATTGTTTCTATTTCAATGGGAATAATAGTGTGTTTAAATTGTTAAAAACATGTAAAACGTTAAAAATGATATGATTACAAAAGAACTCTTGTTTAAAAAGACCTCACTGCCAGCTGTTGAAAAGAGCCTTGATGCAAGCATGCTCAGATCAAAGGCGATCGCAAACAATATCGCTAATATAAATGTCCCTGGTTATAAGAGGGTTGAGGTGGCTTTCGAGGACGATCTTAAAAAGGCTTTGGACAAGACCAAATTAAAAGGTGTAAAAACCGACCAGGCCCATTTTGATCTTGGACGGCCTTCCATTCCAAAGGTGCATCCCAAGTCGTATCGTCCAATCGACCCGTCCCTTCCCAGCGGGGAAAATGACGTTGACATAGATATGGAAAATGCGAAGCTTGCCGAAACGCAGCTTTTGTTCAATTTTGGGACCAGGTTTGCCCAGGAGCGGTTCTCCGCAATCCAGCAGGCGATCCAAGGCAAGAACAGATAACAGGGGATAGCATATGCCACTTGTAGGACTCTTTTCAGGAATCAACATCAGCGCATCGGGCCTGCGCGCCCAGCGCATACGGCAGAACGTTATTTCCAGCAACCTGGCCAATGCCGAAACCACGCGCACCAAAGAGGGCGGTCCCTACAAACGGCAGTTCGTGGTCCTTGAATCCAATCCGAATGAGCGCGATTACCGCATGGTCTTTGGCCCTGAACGGCTCGAAGGTACTGCCACAAAGCGGAACCACATGGGAATTCCGAAGCCGGAGTTTCCTATCATAACCGAGAAAATAGGCGCTGGCGTTGAAGTGCAGCAGATTGCCCAGGACAAGGCGCCGCCCCGGCTTGTGTACGACCCCACGCACCCGGACGCGAACGAGCAGGGATATGTGGCAATGCCCAATGTCAATGTTGTCCAGGAGATGACCGATATGATCACCGCCACACGGGCGTACGAAGCCAATGCCACGGCTCTTGGGGCCACCAAAGGCATGCTCATGAAGGCGCTGGAGATTTAGGACTGATTCCCCCAACCCCCTTAGAAAGGGGGTGCACAAGGGAAAGAAACATGCAGATACAGAACGACCTGACGAGGATACAGCAGTTCCTTGAGCTGAAAAAGGCAGCTGAAAAGCGGCTGGCAACGGCAACGTCGGCCAAGGGCGCAACAGACCCCAAAGCGCTGTTTTTTGACACACTTCGCATGGCCAGGGAACGGAAGAGCGGATCAGTACAGGCTCAGGCTGCGGCTCCCAAGGCCGCTCCAGCGGCCAAAGACGGACTTTCTACCGTATACAGTCTGAACCAGGCGCTGGGAAAGACCTTTTCAAGCAGCCCGGCGCGCGAGACCATTGTCAGCAGAAGGCACCTGGGTGCTTTCTTTGACGCAGTAGCGTAAAAAAGGACAAGGAGACATACATGGCAGACCTTGAAAACAGCATCAGCCGGATTGACCAGCTTAACCAGCAGATTGATCCAGGCAAACGCAAGACAGTGGTGAATCCGTCGAACGTTCCTTCGTTCGGCGATACGCTGAAGAGTTTTATCAAAGACGTGAATTCGATGCAGAACCACGCGGACAAATCCATTGAAAAGATGGTGGCCGGCGAGATCACGGATGTGCACCAGGTCATGGTCGCGGTAGAGGAGGCGAACACCGCGTTCAGCCTTATGATGGAGCTGCGCACAAAAATGCTCGACGCATATCAGGAAATCCTGCGCATGCAGGTATAGCGATAGAAGCCCGATGACCGGGCATATGCCGCTGGCGCGGGAAAACGGGATTCCCGCGACAGCTTGATGGTCAGACATACAATTGGGAGAGTGCCATGGCTGATTTTTTCAAACAGCTGCTTCGCCAGCTCAACGACATCTGGACGCGCCTGACCACAGGCCAAAAAATCATCACCGCCTCAGTCGTGACCCTGACCTTTGTCGGGTTTGTGGGGCTTGTCGTCTGGGCCGGATGGAGCGGCAAATCATCGAGTTATATGACCCTTTTCTCGAGCCTCGATTTGGCCGAATCCGGGTCCATTGTCGAGCAGCTTAAGGCGGGCGGCTACGAGTATAAGATCGAGAACGACGGCCGCACCCTTACAGTACCCAAAAAAGACGTGTATGAACTCCGCATGAATTTCGCCAAACTGGGCATGCCCAAAAGCGGCGGCATTGGCTATGAGATCTTCGACAAGACCAACCTGGGCATGACCGACTTTGTCCAGCATCTCAATTACCGGCGCGCGCTCGAGGGCGAGATTGCGCGTACCATTGAAATCCTCGAGGAAGTCGAAAAGGCGCGCATACACATCGTCATCCCTAAAGAGACTATTTTTATTGAAAAGCAGAAGGAGCCCACGGCCTCGGTGGTCCTGAAACTGAAACCAGGCGTTAGACTCAAGGAACAGCAGATCGTGGGCATTGCCAACCTTGTGGCCTATTCGGTTGAAGGCCTGAAGCCCAAAAACGTCTCCATCCTTGATACCGAAGGCAATTCACTCTCCAACGCCTATGGCAGCAACGAGTTGGCCGAACGTACCTCAAACCAGCTCCAGCTCCAGAACAAGGTTGAAGGCGCCCTCTCCAAAAAGGCGCAGGAAATGCTTGAGGGGGTGCTCGGGCCGAACAAGGCGAATGTCAAGGTCTCGGTGGATCTCGATTTCGAACAGACCACGCGCACCGAGGAAAAATTCGATCCTGAAAGCAAGGTCGTGCGGAGCGAGGAGCGGAACGAGGAATCTTCCGCCAACACGCCCACATCCACCAACGAGAAGCGGGAAAATTCCATTACCAACTACGAAATCAACAAGACCGTGGCCAATATCATTGGCGCGGTGGGCACGGTCAAGAAACTCTCCATATCGGTCGCGGTCGACGGCATCTACCGGACCAAGGCGGACGGGGTGCGCGAATACCAGACGCGTCCGGCCGAAGAGATGCTGAAGATAGAGGACCTGGTCAAGAACGCCGTGGGGTACGACGCGAACCGGGGCGACCAGGTGGTGGTCTACAATCTCCAGTTCGACAATGAATTTATCGATACCGAGCGTGCGGCCATGGAAAAGGACGCGCAGCGTGAAATGTACATGGAAATTCTCAAAGGCGCGGTCATTGTGGCCATTATACTGCTCTTTATCTTCTTCCTGCGGTCTGTTGCGCGCACCATCATTGACGCCATGAACCCGCCGGTGCCTGAATTCGTGGGTGTGGGCGAGACAGCGGTGGAAGAGGAGATCCCCATGGAGACCAAGCGTACCAATGAGCTTATTGAGAAAGTTGAATTAATATCCAAGGACGATCCACAGGCCGTGGCAAACATCATCAAAGGATGGCTTGCCGAGTCCGCGCCATCGCTCTAAACGAACAGGGAAAGGCAGAAACATATGCCAGAGTTCTATAAAACTGAAAAAGGCGACGCCAAGGACATCAAGCCCAGGTCGACAGGCCTGCCGGGCCCGCGCAAGGCGGCAATCGTTCTTGTTGCGCTGGGAACAGAGGCATCGTCAAAGATATTCCAGAAGCTGTCCGACGCCGAGGTCGAGAAACTGACCACGGAGATCGCCCGTCTGGACGGGATCACGACGGAGATGCGCGAACAGGTGCTCCAGGAGTTCCACCACCTTACCATGGCGCAGCAGTTCCTTTCGCAGGGAGGGGTGGAATACGCCCGCGAACTGCTTGAGGCCGCCCTGGGTCCGGTGCGCGCCAAGGAAATTTTAGACAAAGTGCAGGCGGCCATCCGTACCACGGGTTTCAATCTGCTCGAAAACGTCGATCCCCAGCAGCTTGTCAACTTTATTCAGAAGGAACACCCCCAGACAATCGCCTTGCTGCTTGCCCATATGAACGCCCAGAACGCGGCGAACATCCTTTCGTCGCTGCCCGCGGAAATGCAGGTCGAGGTCTCCACCCGCATCGCCACCATGGAATCCATATCGCCCGAGGTCATTGACCAGGTGGAACAGGTGCTTTCAGACCAGGTGCGCATGCTTTTCGGCGGTAACGTATCGGAGATCGGCGGCGTCAAGGCGGTCGCGGAGATGCTCAATATGGTCGACCGCGGCGCGGAAAAGAACATTTTGGGCAACCTCGAACGCGAGAACCCGGAGCTTGCCGCCGAGATCAAGAACCTCATGTTCGTGTTCGAGGACATCCTGCTCATCGACGACCGGTCCATGCAGCGTGTGCTCAAGGAAGTGGACACCAAGGAACTGTCGCTGGCGCTCAAGGGAGCGAACGAAGACGTGCAGAACAAATTTTTCAAGAATATGTCGAGCCGCGCGGCCGAGATGATCAAGGAAGAGATGGAATATATGGGCCCGGTCCGCCTCAAGGACGTGGAAGAGTGCCAGCAGCGCATCGTTGACGTGATCCGCAAACTCGAGGACGACGGCGAGATCGTGATATCAGGACGCGGCGGCGAAGACGACGTGGTCGTCTGACCGCGACGGATATTTTTCTTCAACGGCAAGGGACCACCCCATGAACCAGAACCTCCAGGCCATTCTGCTCGAGGCGGCGCACAAGGCGCTTGGGGCAGGCATGCCGCGTATTACCACGGCCTCGCCCATCAGGAAGGCCGGAAGCGTGGGCGCGGAACCCTATGCCGCGTACGATGTTTCCCTTCGCGAATTCTACATTCCCGGCCATACCAGGCGCGAAGAGCCTTCGGAAGAGCAGAAAATGGTGCTGGGTCTCCGCATGATGGTCCAGAAGCTCCAGAAGGAAAATGCGGCGCTCAAGAAGGCCCTGATCGAGGGAAAGGAGCAGGCCTACCAGAAAGGGCTTGCCGATGGCCAGAAAAGCGGCGAAACAGTCGGGTACGAAAAGGGACGCTCCTCGCTGCAGGCCGCGCTTGCGACGGTGCAGCAGTCCATCGCTTCGGTCCTAAAGTCGTTTGAAAGCAAGAAACTTGAAGTGCTCAATAACAGCGAGCGCAAAACACTCGAAATCGTTTTCCAGGCCGTGGAACAGATCATCAAGCGCGAATGCGGCCTGGATCCCGCAATAGTCACATCAGTCCTCAAGGCCGCGCTGGCGGAAGTGTCGCGCACGGACCGCATTGTTGTCAAGGTGAACCCCCAGGACGTCTCCGCTGTCCAGATGGGCAAGGAATTCTGGGCGCCCGTGAACGCACGCCTTAGCGAAGTGCGCATTGAGGAGGATGGCAGGGTTGAACGCGGCGGCTGCATCATCGAATCTTCATCTGGAACGGTTGACGCCCGCATGTCGACCCAGCTCATCGAGCTGCGGGAAACATTCCTGCGGTGCTGGGAGCAGGGCGCGGGTTCGGTAAGCTGATATGCCTCATCTTCTCGATAAATATTCAGATCTTTGCGCAAAGGCGCGGACCGTCAAAGTCAATGGCCGCATAACGCAGGTGATCGGCCTGGTCATTGAATCCGAAGGCCCGGCGGCCTCCATAGGCGAGATCTGCACCATTGAGTTTAACGGCATTCTTGTGGGCAGGGCCGAGGTGGTGGGGTTCAAGGAGGCGAAGACACTGCTTATGCCCCTGGGCGAGATGACCGGCATACGGCCTGGTCTCGATGTGGTTGCCACGGGTAGGCCCCTCAAAATAAGTGTTGACAGTTCTCTCCTGGGACGGGTCATCGACGGACTGGGAAATCCCCTTGACGGCAAGGGCCCAATCCAGGCCTCTTCCTCACGCGCGGTATTCAGCACGCCTCCCAGCCCCCTCACACGGCGGCGTATTGCCGAACCCATGGTCACGGGCATCCGTTCCATCGATTCCTTTCTTACTCTGGGCAAAGGACAACGCGTGGGCATCTTTGCCGGCAGCGGCGTGGGAAAAAGCGTGATGCTGGGCATGATCGCGCGCAACTGTCTGGCAAAAGTAAATGTGATCGCCCTTATCGGCGAGCGGGGCAGGGAAGTGCGCGAATTCATAGAGCGCGACCTTGGTGAAGAGGGCCTGAAACGCAGCGTCGTGGTTGTGGCCACTTCTGACCAGCCTGCGCTTATACGGCTCAAGGGCGCGCTGACCGCGACGACCATTGCCGAATATTTCCGCGCGGAAGGCAATGACGTGATGCTTCTTATGGACTCGTCCACACGTATAGCCATGGCCCAGCGCGAGATCGGTCTTGCCACGGGCGAGCCGCCCGCCACCAAGGGATATACGCCTTCGGTCTTCGCTTTCTTGCCCCGGCTCATGGAACGGGCCGGGACCTCGGACAAAGGTTCCATTACAGGACTCTATACCGTACTTGTCGAAGGCGACGACCTGGACGAACCCATTGCCGACGCCATGCGCTCCATACTCGACGGACATATTGTGTTAAGCAGGGCGCTTGCCCAGCGGAACCATTATCCAGCCATCGATGTCCTGGGCTCCATCAGTCGCGTCATGCCTGACGTCATTGAAAAGGAGCATCTTGCGGCCGCGCGGCGGCTGTTGACCCTTATGGCTGAATACCGGGGCGCTGAGGACCTCATAACCATTGGCGCCTATGCCAAGGGAAGCAATCCCGAGGTAGACCGGGCAATAACCATCATGAAGGACATGAATAGTTTCCTGTGCCAGGCGGTCGGCGAAAAGGCCTCCATGAGCGAAGCGATCGTCACGATGAAACAACTGGTCGAAAAAGTGACATGAAACGATTTACTTTCAACCTTGCGGCGGTCCTCCGCATCTACACCATTGACGAGGACAACCGGAAAAAGGAGTTTGGCATAGCTGGTCGCGCGCTGCGGGAGGCGCAGGACGAACTGGAACGCCTGGGTACTGAATACGACAGATACCAGGACATCGAACTCGCACGCCGCGCCGCTGACGAAAGCGTGGCTCAGATGCGCCTGTATACCCAGTATATATTCGACATCAAGCGCCGGATCGAGTCGCAGAAACGGACCGTGATTGAGCGGTATCGCGTTGTCGAGCAATGCAGGAAACGCCTCATCGAAGCGACCAAACGGAGGAAAACAATAGAACGGATAAAGGAAAAACGTTTTCAGGAATGGAAGAAGGAGCGCCAACGGTTTGAGATGAAGTTCCTCGACGATGTGTGCCAGCAGATGCATATCCGGGAACACACACCCGCGGCCGCGTGACCCATGGCTCTACGACTCGCAAGCATGGTCTTGTGCGCGCTGTCGCTTGCAAGCGCCAGCAACGTGCAGATCATTGACCTTTCAGACACAGTGAATACCGGCAATTGCGCGCTTTCGGGCGGCGCCCTTGTTCCCCAGATCGATACCATCAAATACGCGCGCGTTGGTCCGGACACTTCAATCGCCTACGTGGGGACATCGGGACACCAGCCCGCCTGGCAAACGGTCATTTCACCTTCTACCGGCAGGTTTATCATATCGTACATTGTCTTTAAGACGCGCGTGGGCAACACGGAAGGCAATTATTATATGGAGCGCCGGCTGCAACTTTTTCCAGAGACAGATTCCCTTGCGCTCTACGACGTGTACGAGAATGTTACCAGCCACGATAATGCCACGGGCACCTACCTAACTAAAGCGATAATGCTATCAACGGGCGCCATGCAGGTCATTGGCGGGTATTCAACGGAAAGTATCATTGGCCAAAACAACAGGGTATACCGGATATGCCAGCCCAGCGGCGGCACCACTGATTCCCTGGCGATCATTGATACCATTGCCGAATTCCCCCTTAATACGTTCTATGTACGGACTGACGACAGTTATACGCCAGCCCTCAACAAGATCTATCCGGGGTATTGCCTCAACGCTACGGGCGATACCCTGTATGCGGCATATACATTAAGCAACAGCACCAATGTGAAGGCGGCTGCAATCCGGCTTGCCGGCCGGAACAGTTCGGTACGGGTCCGCAATACCACGGTATTTGCGGGTGACGGAACCTCCCTGTACGATCTGGGCATTGCCCGCGATCCAGCAAGCGGCAGATTCCTTATTACCAGTCTCAAAGGTTCTACTACGCTGCTGGCCTGCCTGACAAACCCGGAGCTGACGCTGCTCGACACCGCTTCCTTGCAGACCACTATCAACCCGTTTCAACTCCAGGCGCGCAATATCCGCGTTATTGCCCTGGGAAACGACCATTTTGCCATTGCGTACTGGAAGGGAAATAATGGCGCATCGGGCGTATACATGGAAATCGTTGACGCGTCTTCCGGCGACATCCAGAGTGTGCGGGTGGACACCCTCGAACATGGCATTGGTATTATTCCCTCGTTTTCCCTGTGCAACGGCCTGCTTGCGGTGGCCTGGCTCAAGGACCCCAACGCGGGTACCGCCAACACAGGGCAGATCTATGGCCGCATTTACCAGATTGTCGCGGGCATGCCGGGCGATTGCTTTTACGACGGACCGCTTTCAAGTTCCTCCACTATCACGGAATCCTATTTATCGCCGCCCGGGAATTTCAGGTCGTCAATTTCCCTTGATAGCGCGGGCAACCTGGTCACCTTGTACATCAAGCCCGACAATAAAGTGTACGCGTCTGCTTGGTCATCGATCAGATATTTCGTCGATTCAGCCTACGTTGAGCTGCGTCCGGATTCCATTGATGAGACAGGGTGGGGGAGTCTTGCCGCAGACTCAATCATGTATTCGAATTTCAGGTTTGCCAGCATTGGCAGCGGCGGCAGCGTGTCCATCGGGTTCAGGCAAGGTCCTGCGTCCGTGCTCGCGGGGCTGTTCAGTACCGTGGATTCGAACAGCGTCATTGGACCGGTACCCGGACCCTATTATCAGTTTTCCGCGATTCTCCGCGGTGATTCCACGCTGTACCCGCGCGTCGCGGCCATCAGCTTTGATTTCAACGTGAAGCCCGCTGGGGCGCGCATTGACAGTGTTGCCCTGAACAGCAGCGCGTTTGGCCCTGCTCCCGATACCGTAAAAGTACGGTCGCGCATGGATACGCTGCGGCTTTTTGCCTCGGCGCGGGATTATGACAATGCTTCGGCGGCCACCCTGTATTTTACCGGATACAACCTGGACCGCTCGATTATCGCCGTGCAATCAGGACCCATGCAATACGCTGATACGGTCATCTGCCTTCCCCTAGACCACGGGGACACGGTCTATACCCTGAAATTTTCCATGACCGATACCACAGGGTGGGGTTCAGACAGTTTCAGTCAGCATATCGAGGTATACAATGTGCCACCGGTACTTTCCTTCAAGGACACGGTCTATTTTGAAGGGGGATTCAGGACACCGGCAGTCGCACAGGGAGAGACCCTGCATGTTTTCAAACGCCAGCGCACGGCGATTGCCGCCTGGTCTGTTGATACCAACGACAACAACAACGTTGATGTCCGTTCATGGCTTGATGCCGTATCGCATGCGGCGGCGCTTGGCAATGATTCCCTGCGCGATAGTATAACCGGGTTTTACGATACAGCGCTCTATGCCATCTCGGTCCACGATCCCAACACGTTTGATTCCATCAGTTTCTGGGTGGCCGCGTACAATGATCCCGCGCACGACAGCATTGGATTTGCCTCGTACAACACAACTGATATTGAGGTGCAGGCGCGGGCCATTGCCGCGAACGACACTGTCTTTATTCTCGATTCAGCCTATATCAGGATAGGCGCGGCGGCTTCAGATTCCAATGAGAGCGATGTCAGACATACGCTCCTGTTCAATGGCGTTCCAATGAAAAGCGGCCAGGGCCTGCTTTTTTCAGATACCCTGTACGCGGATTCAGTCAATGGCGTGGACACAGTGCGGATCGCGGTAAGCGATTCGTTTTCTTCTGATACCGTCACTTTTTTCGTACGAGTAAACCATGCGCCGTTTGTTACCGGGCTCACCTATGTTAACCAGGGCCTGCCCCTTGCCGATTCCGCGCGGGTCCTTGTTGTGAACGGCATTCCCGATACCTTTGATTTTTTTGCACGTGATCCTGATATTCTGGTCGATGATTCCCTTTCATTCACTATGGTCATTGACGGGGTTGCCGATACCACGGTCACTCTTCAGGATTCTGTGGTCCGTTTTATCCGCCATGCTTCGATGAATGACACCAGCGCGCTCTGTATCATACACGACCAATCAGGTGTGGCCGACTCAATAACAGTGTTCTTTTTATACCCGTCGTTTTTTTTTGGACCATCGTTTTCTGGTGATTCGCTTTACTTTGCCGACAGCATTACGCTGTACGTGACCCGCGAGGCGGCCACCCGCACCGGCGTGAATGTGGACGCCCGGTCCATCACAATCATAAACAACGGCACTGATACGCTTCGGCTCTTTTCAGCCTGGATAGGGGCCGCACACTGGCTGCGGCTGGGATGGTCAGCGGCAAACAGCCAGACAGGTGTTTTGTACGCCAGCGCCACAGGGACCGCGGCACGCGTGGGACCCGGGGGCTCTTTTTACCTATGGGTAAAGGACAGCGCCGCGCTGCCCGTGGACACGCTGTTCTACGACACATTACGGCTTGCCACCAACGACGCGCTGCACGACACAATCGCGATACCCATACGCATTGTCTGCGGCGAATTGCCCTCTGTGGCGGACAATACGCTCCATTTTTTCGGGGAAAAGCCGGCGCTTCAGAAAGGGAACAAAAAGACGGATTACATACCTGTCAATTCCTATTACAAGCATCTGGGCGTGGTGTTCAGTGAATTCATTGACCGGTCAACGGTCGTTGACTCAACGTTTATGGTCTACAGTATCTGCGATTCGCATGTTGCCGGAACCTTGCGGCCAATTCCGGGTTTTCTGAGCTGGGGAACGCGCGACAATTTACGGCGCGACACGCTCTTTTTTGTCCCCGCATATACTTCAGGCGGCTTTACCAGCCCGGCGTTTCACATGCGTCCGCGCGACAGCCTGTTTATTCCCGCGGACACGCTTCGGGCCCGGATCAAGAATTATATCACAGACCTTGCGGGCAACCCCTTTGACGCGAATGGCGACCATGTGCCCGATGCGGTCGGCCTGTTCAGGACCCTGTCAGCGGCAGTTGACACTGGTTCGCTGGTTGTGGCGCATCTCGATCCTGACAGCGGCCAGACAGGCATTGCAACGGACGCGCCCATCACCATTACCTTCTCTACCGGTCTTCTCGCCTCGTCCGTTGATACCGTGCTTGTCAACAACAAGAGCGTGCATGTCACCTCGGCTTTTTCGCAGGGCGTATCAATTCCCTTCCGGGCGTTTTCCGCTTCGGGAAATGGCATTTCCCTGGTTCCTGACATACTGTTCTACTCGGGTGACACTGTCCTTGTCACTGTGTCCGCAAGTGTGCGCGACACTTTCGGCAACAGCCTCGACGGCGACCACAACGGCAGGGGTGATTTTGCTTTTACCGACAATGGAAGCTATGCCGCGGCCGCGTCGTTTACCTCCCATACTGACGATTATGCCTATTCCTTTATGATAGAAGAGGCTGGCTTCTATTTTTACCCCTGTCCCTATGAACCTGCCAGGAATGCGCGTCACAGCGCCCAGGGAGGCATTGTTTTTAAAAACCTGCACCGTCTTGTCGCACACCAGAGCGACCGGAAACTCCAGGTGCGAATTTATGATGTGGCGGGCGACCTGGTCTATTCCTCGAAAAAGGCGAACGATCCCATCAGGTTTTTCTCGGGCATTGGCTCAAATCCGCAATGGAAATGGAACGCGACCAATACCAAGGGACGGGACGTTGGGTCAGGGATCTATCTCTTTGTATTCACGGACTATGCAGGCGATGATGTGCTGAAAAAAGGGAAGTTGATTGTTATCAGATAGTCAGAGAGGCACAAGAGGTCAGAGGGTCAAAGGTTAGTTTCGAAGAGCATCTTTGGCCCTCTGGCCCTTTGTGCCTTTGCCCTTATCTATAGACACTTCTTATCCTTCAAATACCCGCAATAATCCCTTGTAGCGTCTTCCAGTGACATGAATTTCCGGTTATATCCTGCTGCGCGCAGTTTTTTTGTGTCTGCTTCGGTAAAATACTGGTATTTATCGCGAAGTTCGGGTGGCATGTCCATATATTCAATGACCGGTGTCACGCTCAGCGCCGCGAACATCCCTTTTGCCAGCGCGTTCCACGAGCGCGCTTTGCCAGTGCCAATGTTGAAAATGCCTGTTTTGTCCGGGTGCTCCAGGAAAAAATACGTGGCTTCCACGGCGTCCTTTATGTAAATGAAGTCTCTCTTTTGTTCGCCGTCCTTATATTCAGGTTTATACGATTTGAAGAGCCGCATTTTCCTGTTGGCTATAAGGTAGTCGTATGACTTCGCGATTATGCTGCGCATGTCCCCTTTATGGTATTCATTGGGACCAAAGACATTGAAGTATTTCAGGCCGGTCATTGTATTGACCGCGCCGGTGTCCAGCGCCCAGAGGTCAAAATCCTGCTTTGAATGGCCGTAGAGATTCAGGGGGTTTAACCTGCGGGTGTTGGCGTCCTCATCGCTGTAGCCAAAGCCGCCGTCCCCATACGTGGCCGCTGACGAGGCGTAGATAAAGGGTATTTTTTTCTCTATGCAGTAGTGGGCAAGCGCCTTGGTGTATTCAAAATTATTTGCCTTCAGATAACCCGCGTTCTGCATGGTTGTTGATGAGCACGCGCCCATGTGTATAATTGCGTCGATATGGCCGGGCATTTTCCCCGATAGCGCCATGTTCAGAAATTCGCCCTTCTCAACATACTCATTGAACCGTCTGTTTGCCAGGTTGGTTTTTATGCCTTCAGCGTCTTTTTCGTCGACCACCATAATGTCCGTGTATGCTTCTTTGTTAAGGCGCCAGACAAAGGCGCTGCCGATGAATCCCGCTCCTCCGGTAATAATTATCATGGCTTCTCCTTGCTCAACACCGCCCGGTAAATGCTGCGGCCCGCTTTTTTCCACTTTAATTCATAGCTTGAAGGAATATAATCCAAGACTGGTTCCTGGTCAACGAATTTTCCGAATTTCCGTATGTTTGCCATCGCAAAATCGAAATAATCTTTGTGGTCGGTAAACAGGTGGAACGCGCCGCCCGTTTTGACCACCCGGTATGTTTCGTTTAAAAAATCGAGCGAAACGACCCGCCGCTTTATATGGCGTTTCTTTGGCCAGGGATCGGGAAAATAGACGTGCACTTTTTCAACAGAGCAGCTAGGGACCCTGTTTTTCAGCACCAGAAGGCCATCGCCATGCATAAGCCGTGCATTGAATGCCTTTGCCGCGTGGATTTTGTTTGCCACGTGATGCACCATTTTTTTGGTAATCTCAACGCCAAGCAGGTTGAGCATGGGGTTGTGCTGCGCGTATTCGACAATGAACCTTCCCGTGCCGAATCCAATCTCAATTTCTACCGGATTTGTGTTGCCGAACAAAGCAGGAAAATTGAAGGGCTCGAAGACAACAGCTTCCTGGTCCGGAGGTGTCCAGGGAAAAACATCTTCGCGAACAGAAGGGAGAATGAATTGTTTTGCCTCGTCCTGGAGGCGCACCTTTTTAGCATAGCGGTTCATAAGAGAGAATAAAATATTAATAATGAATGGTAAAATGGTGCAAATACTTTTTTTTATTTTATTTCCGGATTGGTTTTGCCTGTTTCATGAAATTTTTTCCTTTTTTTCTTAAGCATTTTTCCTGATTTAACGATTAACCAATAAAATGTCATTATGTTATACTACAATGATTAAATCGTATAATATTATTAATAGTAATGTGTTATAAGTTTAATAAAGCAGCTATTTAAGTTAATATATTTAACATGGGTCTGTTTTTTGCTTGTTTTATTACCGGATATATTGTTTTATTTAAAAGAGGCGGAGGTGCATGGAACTATTAAAAGCAGTGAGAAACATTGCCGAGTATCTGGCAGCAACAATCATTTTTTCAACAATATGCGTGTATCTCAGTTTGCGGACCTGCATTTTCTAAACAATGTTCGAAGTCCGTCAACTCGAAAAAACGCACATCCAGTCCGCGGTCGCTCTCTGCACGCAGGCCAATTGGAACCATTGCGTTGCCGACTGGGAGCGCCTCCTCGAATTCAATCCCGCTTTTTGCCTGGGCGGTTTTGTCAAAAACGAGCTGGCCGCTACCTGCACGCTGATCAGGTTTGGCCCTGTGGGGTGGATCGGCACTTTTCTTGTCCTTGATTCTCTTCGCGGCAAAGGACATGGCAAAACCATGTTCAATGCGCTGCTCGAAAAAGCGGCCCAGGAAAAAATAGCCACACTGGCCATCGATTCCTCGGACGCAGGCAGGCCCATATACCAGAAATCCGGCTTTGTCATGACCCGCCAGGGAAATGAGCTCTGGTCTGGCATGTGCGTGGGCGATGAGGACCCTTCAACGCTTTGCCTTGAACCTGGCCATTGGCCCGGCATACTGTCCTTTGACGCTAAGCACACTGCCGTTGACCGGGGATTTCAGCTTCAACGGCTTGGCAACGAACCAGGCGCAAGCGGCCGTGTTATTCTCGAAAACAACCAGATTGTCGCGTTTGGACTCTCGCGGCCTGGCCGCATGGCCGGATCAATTGGCCCTGTGGTTGCCCGGGATTTTTCCAGCGCGAAAAAAATCATTAATGCATTGGTCGCTGACAGGCAGAGAATGGACCCTGGCAAGGGCGTTGCTCTGGCTGTGCTTGATAATCCTGAAATCAAACAATGGCTTGCGGAAAAAGGGCTCCAGATGCGGCGCCGCAATGTCCGCATGTTTTTACCAGCGGAAGTCCCGGTCCTTGCAGGACCAATGGTTTTTGTCTCCACAGGCCTTGGCATGGGATAAGGCGTCGTAATTATTTCCTGGAGGCGGAGGCGAGGAAGCGGACCTGAAAATCAACAAGCGAATCAAGGGCCTCAATCAGCGTTGCGTGCTGGTTGTTCAACTTCTCCAGCCCCTGCGACTCCAAAAGGCAAAGAATGTAGTAGGCCGCCTCGATGGTTGAGACGCAATGGGCCGCTGGCTGTCGTTTGAAGCGAAAACGGGAAGGTGCCGCGGGGGAGAACCGGATTTTCGGCAAGGCACTCAGATTTTCGTTCAGTTTTAGGATCCTTTTTGCTGTGGCCCAGGTGCCGTCGATCAGAAAAACCAGCAGCTTTTTCGCGCACGGTAGTGGGAGTGCTTCGTTCTCAGAGAGGTTGATTGCTCCGGGGCCGGGAAAAAGAAGGACCGGATAATAGCGCGGGTCGGACAGCAGTCTGGACAACCGGAGATCGCCGGAGAAATCGCATCCCATGATGATCTCTGAATTCCTGAGAGCGACATGTGTCAAGCGTCCGGTCCCTGTTGTCTGCCGTTTGAACTCCTTGGGATGCATGAGCAGGACAAAACGCGTATGCGTGTCAAAGGGCCGCGCAAACCCGCAGAAGCAGGTGGCAAGCCCGCGGTTGCAGCGGAGGCAGCGGTCGCGCTGGGGTTTTTCAGGTGCTATCTGCCGGATGATCTTGTTTTGAGGGGAAGTCATGTATTCTGATCCCTGAGCCAGTCTTTGAGCGGAACAAAGCGGATACTGCCGTCAATGGCTTGGTCATTGCGCGTAAGTACGGTCAGCCGTGTTGGTATTGCATACATCAAATATAATTTATATGAATTCCCTTCGGACACCATCCTATCGGGGGAAAGGCCATACAATAATTGAAACCGGGTGTCGAGAATATTATTTTCATTATGAGAAACAAGCGGGTATTATATGTCGCCAAGGGAAACATTCGTCCTTGAATCCATCGTCTCGTTGGTCAGAGAAAGGCTGCATCCGTCCAGGATCATCTTGTTCGGATCGCGCGCTAAAGGGGCAGCTGGACTGGGCGCGGATTTTGATCTTGCCGTGGACAAGCCCGGTGTGCCTTTTCGGGAACGCAGGGAGCTGAAAGACGCTATTGAGTCGCTCTCCGGATTATATTCAGTGGATCTGGTTTTCATGGACTCGCTTGAGAAAGGTTTCCGCGAACTGGTGCTTTCCACAGGCAGGGTGGTATATGAAGGATGAGATTGCTTATTCCATTACAAGTCTAAGGTCTGCGCATGCCGCGCTCTCAGAAGGGATACGCCTTGCCATGGACGAACTTGACCATGACGGGGTCATACAGCGTTTTGAGTTCACGTTTGAACTGCTTTGGAAGACGTATAAGCTGTATCTGGATTTTCAGGGCATTCAAGCGGACTCGCCACGGGCAAGCTTGAAAGAGGCGTTCAGGCTGGGATTGATAGGGGAGGAAGCCCTATATCTCGACATGCTCGAAGACCGGAATTTGGCCTCCCATGTGTATAAAAGAGAGATTGCCGAGGCGATCTATGGTAGAATTGTCTCTTTTTATAAGGCGGCGATCGGGAGAGCATTGGAAACGCTTGAAGACCGCTTCAAGGGCGAGTGAATGGCGGCAAGAACACTCGGGGCAATCCTAACATCCGCCTGCCTTGTATGGTCAGTATGGCAGGTTTTTGCATGAGTTTGCAGGGTAAAGTGTGGCAAAACGGTAGTTGATGCGACACGGCCTAAAAAATATAGCCTCCTAACCCATTATGGATTAAAAGGCTATAAACTGGGCCCGCAAGGACTTGAATCCACCCGAGGCGGACGTACCGCCTTGGACCAGCGGATTATGAGTTCAACCAGGTAAATATCGTACTGTAAAGCAAGCCTTTGCATCTTATTGCAGAATCAAGTGTTTATATGGGTTTTTATGACTTTATGATTTTGCTGATTTATGCACCATTTTGCAGGGGGTTGCACAAAAAACGTGGGGGAATATAATCAACAAAGCAAGGTACGGTCTCAAACCTTCCCGTTCTCTTTCACAATTAGCCTTGCCTTGGCATGGGCATAGCAAGACGCTATATTTTCCCCATGGAGCCAGGATTACGTATCGGTTGCTATAACATCCGAACAATATTAGTTTTGATATCAAGTTTTTAAGGAGGGCACATGGCTATCCATTCACAACGATTGTGGAGGGGGAGAAGTAAGCCGACTGTAAGGAGACCGCCTCCGTGTGACCGTGCAAAAACTATGGTACCTTCGCGATTGAGTTTCGGCGGCGCGGAGGCCGCCGACTAATCGTGGGTACTGGTTTTATTGTTTCAGCCGGGCCAGAGACGGCCCGGTTGTTGGGAACAGAATAGATGATACATTACAATATCCATTCGTTCGAGAATACAAAACCGTTCCTCATTACACCATTAGCATTAATGTGCTGTGAAAATCTTATGAAATGCCACGCAGAGAAAAAAATTGTCATCCACGCGTTTTGCCTTATGCCCAACCACCTGCACTTGTGCGTTGACGGAGTTTTCGAAAAAACCAAGAGTGTCGTAGACAGATGGAAATCGTTTACGACGCATGAATCTTGGAAACACGGGTGGAAGGGCAAGCTTTGGCAGGAGCGGTATTTGCCGAAGGAAATAAACAGCGAAAAGGGAGAATCTGAAGTGATGGAATATGTTTTATGGAATCCGGAGCGGGCCGGGTTGGTGTCCATATGGAAGGAATGGCCCTATTGGGCTGAACCCCCATACGGAAAGATTGGGTGGAGAAAGACCGGCGAAGCCGTCTCTGGCCTCGCTCCAATAGAAACAAAAACATAGATTAGGCGGCCGCCTCCGCGCGGCCGCAGAAGTTCGGAATTGTTGGTGTGTGTTTACTGCAATAATAGCCTCGGGAGAAAGGTTGATCTTCATGTAACAGATGCCTTTGATGTTGCGGCATTTCATCATGGGGTGCATCGGAAGAGAAGATTGCCACCGATTGTTGCTTCAAGAGGTAACTTTAGAGCAGAATACGTAGATCTCTTGAAGACCTCACCAGAACCCCAGAGAATCGATTGCATACGCTTATCAGCGTTTTTCCTGACGGCTACCGCTTCATGGTCTGCATACTGGACAGCGGCGTTATAAAGGCTCCATGCCGTTCCACCTATGCCAGGAAGATTGTTCTTGGGATCATCGGTGAAAATGGACCGTACCCGATTCATGTTATTCACCGTTCGGGTTGAGTAGCTGTCGAATTCATCAGGCTCAAAGCACTGCTTAAGGAATGCTTCTACCATGGCTCCGTCCACCAGCTTCATTCTGAGGGCATTGGCAAGCTCCTCGAATGATTTATAAAAGCGGCTGGTGATACCCAGGACATCCTGGGCCTGCCGTATCTTGTTCTCAACGTCACCAACATGGCGGATTGAGATGCCCTGTGAGAGAGAGTATTCCCGCCCTTTTTCACGGATGGCAGCGTTCAGAGTGTTTGAACACACAACGCGGATTGGGGTCATGAACATTTTCAGGCTTCCTGAGCCATCATGTGGGTTCACAAGGACCAGATACTTCTGAATCGTATCTTCGCTGGTCAGTCGGATTTCACCAGGGATTTGGGCGGTTATAAAAATTTTTTTCCCACAAAACAAAGAACCTGCGGTTTCATAGATGGCATCGCCTGTGCCGACTACAGCGTCAAAGAAGCTGAACGCTTCGAAATTCTGGACCACGCTGTAATTCTCCGTTAGAAGGGCATTGATTATGATGTCCGCAGTACTTAAACGGCAAATCAAAGCGGACAAGCTTGAAAGCAATCCCGTAGCCAAGGTTGACCTTCCCAAGGTCCAGGATACCCGCGACCGAGTTTTAACGGATAAGGAGTTTAAGAGACTCCTGACTGCTGAATGGGAGGTCAAGAATAATGGCGGCACCTATAAGAAAGGTATGGAACCTCAAAGGTGACGATGTGATGGTTTTAGTTGGCAAGAAAAGTAAGGAATTGCCTTTGGTTACCTATGAGGATTTGCAAGCCATTGCATAGAAAACGTGGAGGGCGATTGACGTTTCAGGAGTGGCCTAAAAAACACAGCCTCCTAACCCGCTATGGATTAAGAGGCTATGAATTGGGCCCGCAAGGACTTGAACCTTGGACCAGCGGATTATGAGTCCGCTGCTCTAACCAACTGAGCTACAGGCCCGAAAATCTGATTAATAAAGATAGTTTTGGATTCGCAGGCAAATCAAGAAGCATACAGGGAAACGCAGGGGCAGGGGTTCTTTTAGCTATTCAGAGGGCAGCAACGGGGCGTTGAAATGGACCCCGTAGACAAAGTGGCCATTCTCTTGCTGTTTCCAGACAATAACGCCTGATACTGAGGAAGCTTTTTCAGAATCCCAGGCATGCGCCTCAAACTGGAGCGTATCGCCATGCTGGTATTCGACGCTGCTTTCAAAACAAAGCCCTGACAGGCTGACGTTCCGGATGTCCTGCACTGCCTTATCATTACTCGAAACAACTACGTCACTGGTGGCATTGTGCCGCCGGTACAGCCGTTTTTCTTCTGAATCGTCATCTTCAGTGCGGTATTTTACGAGCTGCGCGTGGAGTTTTTCATGGTCCAGGGGTTTTTCGAAAAAGCCGTCCGTCTCCTTTACCCAGGACTGCGGCGGCATGGCGCCGGAAATCACAATGAACCTGACGGCATTCAATGCTTTATTTTTACGCACCGTGGCAAAAAGGTCGCGGCCGGACATGCCTTCCATCTCAATGTCGGAAATGATGGCAGTGACATTTGCGTGGGGCAGGACCTTGAGCGCATTCTCGGTGCTTGATAGGCAAATGACCTCGGCGGCCCCTTTTGCCTTAAGCATTTTTCCGCTTATTTCGAGCGCGTCCTGGTCGTCGTCCACGAGGCAGATGCGCAGTTTCTTGTTTTTCCAGACCCCCATAAAAAATAAAGTACTATTTCACAAGGGTATCACGCAATATAAATTTACAAAAAGTGGAGGTTCGCTTAAGCAAGCTGTTTCGCCCGGTATCCGGCCTTTTCCACTGCCGCGATCACAACGCGCGGATCAAAGGGGCCCGAGACGAACGCCGTCTTTTTATCGAGGGATACGTCAGTTGATTCCACTCCCGCAACCGAGGAAATGGCGTTTGTTACGTTCGCAACGCAGTGGCTGCATGTCATACCCGCAATGGAGAATTGCAGTGTCCCAGCTTTTTGGACAGTGCTATCTTTTTTTCCGAACACGCGCGTCCACACCAGCGACCGTGCCAATAAGGCGAGGAAAATTACTGATAGGACCGTTTTCACGGCCGGGGTGAGTATCAGCGCGTCGCTGTGCACGTGCTGTGTATGGACCAGGGAAATGCCCCCCAGCGCAGGCACAAGGAGATCGAGCGCATAGCCAAACCCGATTGCACAGGCGATAATTACCCCAAGGTACAGGGCGGTCATCTTTTTACCCAGCGCGTTCATGACAATAGTGAGTGATGCGGCGTTTGTGGCAGGTCCCACAACCAGGAACACATAGGCCACACCTGGTGAAAAACCCTTCATCATGAGTGCAACGGCAACAGGGATCGAGGCTGTGGCGCAGACATACATGGGCACGCCGATCACAATCATAAGGAGCATGCCTGCCATGCCGTTATGAAAGGGCGTGGCAGCGAAAAAATCATCGGGAATAAGCCAGGCGATTAATCCTGAAATAATAATACCCACGGTAAACTGCAGGGCTATGTCATCGAGGAATTCCACAAACGCGTATCTTCCCATCTCCCGCATATGTGAAAAAATAGCGGGCAGTGTTCTGCTCGCAACGGCTGTTTCGGCAAGCTCAGGAAGCGGTTCCATGCTGTTCTGGGACATGGCGCTCTTTGGGGTTTTATCAGAAACGAGCACCGCGATACCGCCAATTATTCCCATTATAAATGCGGCAACAGGCCTGAATATGGCAAAGAGCGGGCCCAGCATGCCATAAGTGGCCACGATGCTGTCAATACCCGTCTGTGGAGTGGAAATGAGGAACGAGACTGTTGCGCCTTTTGATGCACCGTTCCGGTTCATGTATACCGCGGCAGGGATCACGCCGCACGAACAGAGGGGGAGGGGGATGCCGAACAGGGCTGATTTTATCACAGACCAGATGGAATTTTTGCCCACATGGCGGACGACCATATCTTTGGAGAAAAAGACGTGGAGTATGCCTACAAAGACAAGCCCCAAAAGGATGTAGGGCGCCATGTCCATGAACATGGTTTTAACCGCCAAAAGAATTCCCATAGTTAAAATATATGAAATTACATATTACTAAACGAGCTATTGCGTAAACATATATCGTTGATTATAAACAGGTTATGCTAATAAAAAGATTCCATGTGACCTAGGTCACAGAGTTTATTATTGGTTTAATCTATATTACTTAATGGAACTTGAAAATTATTATGAATTAATATATAATACTGATTACACCATACTACACACCGAAAATAATTATTTATCAGGTATAGAGGGATTCCAGGAGGCGTTTATGGAAAAACAGATGTTATCCTGTTTTAGTTTCGTCTTTTTATTCTCGGTTTCAGTCCTGGCCACTCCCCATGTATTCTGGTACAATGCGTATACAAACGGATATACTCTTTCAGATACAACAGGCTATGGTCCGAATATTCCCGCTAATGCAATGATTCACCAGGGAAAAATCGTCACCTGCGCCCAGAGCGTTTCCCCTGCAACAAGCGGTCCTGGTTTTGCCATTGGTTGCGGACTCGCGGACAGCGAGGGTAGGTGCGGGGCAGTCTATGTAAAAGATTTAAAGAACCTCACTACGCCGGTTTTGTCAGCAGTGGTCCGGGGTGAATACCGTGATGGATGGGTAGACAACGCGTTTTGCAACTTCGGTGTTATCAATATCAGGATCGGTATTGTCGATATATCCCAAGGGATCGCAATGTGGGGCGGTCCGGACATGCTTCCGGACGATGCTGTATGGGGAGACCTTAATCCAGGGAAAAGTCTCGATTTCAGCCTTCCCCTCATAGGTCCAGTAAAGACAGTGCAATTCCAGGCGCAACATGGCAGGCTCACGGCAACAGGTCCGTCGTATCTCGACGGCCGGTTTTTTGAAATTGACGTACGTGACCAGGTCAACTATGTCATCAGCCGCAGGACCGATGGCCGGGAATATGCCATTGTGTTTCTCACCGCTCCGGGCCAGGGGAGTCTTGGAAAAGTAATCTGTTACGCCGCTGAAGAGTGCCAGATGCCTGTCCCTGGTTCAGACAAGCCCTGGACAAAAGACGGCAATACCATGCACCTGTTGGTCGAGGCGGCTGATTCGCCGACAAATCCACGACTAACGGACGCGTCATACACTACCGCGCTCAAGCAGCTGCGGCTCAATTTCGACGTAGTGGTCAGATACAACCAAGTAAATCAAAACGCCATACAGCTTTCAACAGACTATGGGGCCATGATCGTGCGTCTCAATAGTTCCTGTTCGGTTTCCGAGACTGCTAACAACAACACGATGAATATCATTCTTTCCGATACCCTGGCCGCACAGCTTGAGGGGTTGCCCAATGTGAGCACAAATCTCACCATTGCCCTTGACCAGGGGGCCTTTGTTTCGCTGGACAGCCTTGGTTCCAATGCCGTGGCGTTTTCCACGGGATTCCCCGTACACTATGAGACTGCTGACACAACACTGCCAACCGTACCGCCTGTCTATATGGGACCGCAGACACTGCTGATGAGTTCCCTGGCGAATGTGGCCTGGTCGATCATTGAGAAGGTCCCGGGGACCGATACCGTGGCTTTTATCGGAACATACGCGGCCCAGCAAAACTTGACCATTCCCTTTTCTTTCAGCTATTATAACCCGGCGTGTCTCTGTACCAATACAGGCACTGGATTTCTCGTTATCGCGAACGGCGATTCTTTCGTGGTCATGTGTGACGGTCTGGACAACAACAAGGTGTGGATGTACAACAGCTGCGTTGTTGTCGAGAAGTTCCAGTCATCGACCGGATCCTCCTATTGCCAGGGCGCATTTACCGCGTACGCGGAATGGGACCCTGCCAATGTGGGTGTTCGTATACGCGCCACCTGCTTGCCGGCGTTCGATGTCACCCTGGTCGACTTTTTCCTCTTGGATTCGGCCACGTGGGTTACCACGCATCTGGCCTCGACCTCTGCAGAGGGGAGTTTTACCGGTATTGTGCATCAGGGCAGTCAGAGAGACAACGCCTATTCGTACAAGATCATCGTATACGGCGCCATGAACGCGGTTGCTGTTGCTGATACACAGATTGTTCCTTATTATCCGTCGCAGACCGACACCAGCGGATCGACACAGCCCAATGCCAATACCTGGTACGACGATTCGGTCAATGCGGTGCGCCTCGAACTTTTCAACTTGCCGCAATACGACAGCATTCAGATTTTCAGGTATGGCGCAACGCATGTGGCCACCATTGGCATCAATTGGTTTTACGACAATGCGCCGGGAAAATTCGATACAATAAGCTATTCATTCGTAGTGTTCGAAATGGATACTATTGTCGCCTCGTTCTGGGGCAGCTACGTGCCATATGCTTCCTCTACGCAAGGCGCCGTGGTGGTCGATATTCCCTATCCATTGCAACAGGACCGGGTAGTGCGGCCTAGTGAGACACGTGTTGAAGCCTCTGCGATGCGGATAAACAATAATACCGAAACAGCGATTAGCACCCCAGGCTGGTGGGCGCATTGCAATGGATCCGCTGGTTTTCATAGCGCCATTGTTCAAGTCAGCGCCTGGATCGATAGCGGCACGTCCCTAGGCCGGTGGGACGCGGGCGACCGCAAGATTTTCAGCGGTGTTCCCCGTTTCATGGGCGATACGCTTCTATGGATCTATTTCCCTGCCCAGCAAATAGTTCCCCATTCATCGGTTTCCATTATATATACTATTGATCTTGCCGCCTCATTGCCCAGTGGTTTTAGCATGGAACTTTTCTACGATAGCCTTATTGCGTTGCCTTCCCAACCAGTGTATATGGACCTGTATGGCCGCGACCATGTGACGCTCCACGATTCAATCTGGCAGCCTTCGCAGCCGCCCATGAGCCTTTCAGGCGGATATACGGACAACCTTGGCACAATGACAAGCACTTCACAGTATGACAGTGTTCCGGGCATCTATGTGTCCTATTATATTGACATGACCCGGTTTCCCAATCCGGCGAGTCTTGAGTTTTCAAGTTCTTTCGAAGGCAGCCAATACCATCTTGATACCGCGCTGACCGGGAATGTACCGCAAGCGGGATACTATTTCAAGGCTGGCGATACCATTCAGCCAGGCAATTACAGCATCAAGGCGCGGCTTTATTCAAGCGATACGACTGTCATGCCATACGAAACGTATTACAGTGTGCGGGTGGGCAATACGAATCCCTTTTTCGTGGCCTGGTACGATACCGGTGTAAAAGCCATCCAGGTCGAATGGGGGAACATCAATCAGACCAACATGGTCTCTCAGTATTTCATTCTTCGCGACAACTCACCCGTGAACAATGCGCCTGCCTCGAGCATGCGGTATACTGACTGGGGTGCAAATTACAACATGTCACATAGTTATCAACTGGTGGCCATCTATGTCGACAGTGGTTATACGGGTGCTGACACGTTTCAAACCATGTATTATCCTCCCTTTTCAGAACCAGGACTTTTTTGCGGCGATCCCGCGCTTATTACCCAGGCGTTGGACCAGAAACGGCAATTGGCCTGGCATGGCGACAGCGGCAGCCTCAACGTCGTGCCATACGATCCCGCGGCAGGTCCCGTGGTGACTGAACGGGACATTGGCGGTCTGGGCCATATAATTTCTCTTGTCATGGGCACAGACACCCTTGCCGCGCTCTCTCCCGATAAAATGGCCTGCGACCAGCCCTGGATAAGCGAATGGACCGCGTGGGGAAATCTGGTCATGTTCGCGAACCTTAGATACTGGTGGCGTCCGTATATCCACGCATGGCAGGATTCGGGCAACGCCATCCGCATTACATGGGGTGATTTTGATACATCAAAGGTGGCCAGCTACATTCTGCAACGTGATGATATTGAAATTGCGCGTTATACTTCATCCATTTCAACGCACTTTGATTCCAGTACCAATCCTACGGTCTATCATCAGTACCGGCTTATTGCCGCGTTTTCAGACGGCGGCGAGACAATGATCTACGCTGACTACAGTCCCTCGGGACCGGGTCCTGACAACGGGGAAATGGCCAAAGACCGGTACATGGTCTGGGCAAACCATTTCTACGATCTTTCAACCTGGACGCACGACACGTCTGACACGCGAAAACCCGGTATTGTCTTCAACTATTTTCTCCACCCCGATTCCCTCGCCGATCTTTCGGCGACCAAGAGCGCCCTGCTTTCCGTGTACCTGAGGAACACTGAACAAGCGGCCTTTCCCAGTCAGCCTGTGTTCACCAAAACCATTGTCAATCCGGACAGCATGCGCGGCGCCTACCTCTACCGTCTCGCCCAAGATTCCGTTGCCGGGCACTATGAGGTGCGGGCAATTTTGCGCTTTGGCGCCCGCGTGGACACCTCATGCGATCAATTCGACCTTGGCCATGTGCTCCGTGTTACTTTTGGGCAGAAACTCACGGTCGACATCTCCCTTTTTGCGAAAAAACTACTGCATCTTTCCGCCGCCCCAGCAGTCAGCAGCCTGGTTGCCGCTGACGCTGGCAAGGGCGTGGTGACCGGAACATTGTACGCGTATACAGTGGACAAACGGTCAGTCAATGATGAACAGGTGCGCGTTTCCTATATGGCCAATGGCGTTGCCGTGAATTTCGCGATTTCAATAGGCAACCCGTTTTTCAGCGGCGGGCTTCTGCAGGCGGGCATAAGGCCCGATTCCGGCTTTTATTCGGGCGATGGACGGGCGGCCCTTGATATTGGCGGCCGGGCCTTTGAATCCAACAGTTACACCTCCTCTGACACGGGGTTTGTCCGCGAGTATGTCTATTTTGACACAATCTCTGTCTGGTCAACCGGCAGGCCCGTCATGAAACTTCCCGCGCAGCTGAGGGACAGCATATCATACAATACTGGATCAGTCACTGGCATTAAGTCCATTACTGTAAAGGCCTGGGACCCCTTGTTCGGCGTCAGCGTCGAAGGGCCAGCGGGTAAACTGTACCATCTTGCCGCTGGTGTCAAAACAGTGCGCGGCCAGAGCGGGGCAACGTACGCAACGGTCACGCACGCGCTCAAGGCGGGGGAGAAGACCCTGTTCCTCGATCCTTCGTATCCGGGCATGCCAATCATGTACAAGGACGCGCCGAACATTTCCATTACCGGCCAGATAACAGACACGGATAAGACAGTTATTAATGGTGAGGGGTTTGACGCCTGTATGGTCTTTGAAAACAGCGCGTCCATTGCGCTCACGGGTCTTGCGTTCAAGAACGGCGCTGCTTTTAACGCTGGTTTCAACACCTGCTCTAACGTCCAGGTGGCGCGCTGCAGGTTTATTGGCGGGCTGTTCGGACTTTTCGCCATGTCCGAAGAGCGCCACGACTCAATGGGCTGGAGCACGGCCATGCCGGTCCAGAATTTCACGGTCACCAATAGCATTTTCGAAAATCTCGAAGGCCTGGGCGTATATATTGAGATGCCTTCGAAATGCCGGTTTGCCAACAACACCTTTGTTAATTCTTGGGGCGGCCTTGTATTTGGCATTCAGCGAGGCCTGGTATCGCTTAGCGACACCAATTATATCATCAACAACCTTTTTAGCAACCTGCCCAATGGCGGTTATGGAACAGCGAAAAAAGGGACTACTGACAAGCTCACTGTCTCGGTTAAGAACAATCTTTTCTCTGACTGCGATTCTGGCAATGTGATTGTCCTTTTGGGCGGTGAAAACAGCTCGATCCTCACGTTTCTCCGCGATACCCTGCCTGCCACAAATATCAGCGCCACGGTATCGCTCTTTGAAACAGGCAGTTTTCCCTATTTGCCGCTCTCAACTGGACCTGCCAGAAACGCGGGATTGTACAGCAGCACATTGGTGCCGGCATACGATTTCCGCGGTTTTCCACGCACTAGTACCGCGGGCGGCGACAACCGGATCGACATCGGCGCAATCGAGTATATCCTGCTCGAACCAGGCGTGAATATTGTTTCGCAGGCGGTTGACGCCGGGTATTGCAAGATCTCGTACAAGGTGATTAAACCTGACGCGTCAGGGACCATGGCGCAGGCCACGGTTTCGGTCAAAAAAAACGGCGTTGCCTATTCGCCAGTCCACCTGCGGAACAGTGCGACCCAGGGCCTTCTCGAACTCTATCCATTGCCCGATGGCGCATACTCAACCATTTTCAGCGCGGTCTATACGGCAACGGGCATCACAAAGACGTTTACCAAGACAGCGGATTTTTCCATTGGTGGTGGTACATCCTCCCTTGTTCCCGAGACCTGGTATATGGTGGGCTACGCTGATTCGCAATCCCAGATACAGAAGAACGCAAGCAGGCTTGCGGGCCTCAATGATTCAACGCTTTATATATGGGACATTGGCCAAGGCAAATACATGGGAGGATCGGGCGCGGACACCATGCGACTCAACCGCGGCCGTGCTTACTGGAACCTGACGTCTTCACCAGTCACCATATCGGTCAACCCCATTTTCTATACCTCCACCGACACAGCGGCGTTTCTTTTGCCAATTGCAGCGGGATGGAACATGATAACCTCGCCCTTCCCATTTCCCGTGGCTATTAACCGGAGTGGCTTGCTTCATTTTGCCGACCTTGCCGGGAGCGGCGGATATGTGACCGGCACTGCGCTCAAGCCGCTTGCCGGCTGCTGGTACTACAGTGCTGCTGCCGATACTCTCCGGATGGCATATGCTCCCCAGGTTAGTGTTGTTGCCGCAAAGGTTGCGGGTAAGGCGCTTTACCGCAATGCCTTTGATTGGGATCTGTCCGTGAGCGCGCGCATGGGGAAATATCAGGACAATGACAATATGGCTGGAGTCAGGCCCGCATCAGCCGGACCTATTGCCGATTATCCGGAACCGCCGCAACCCCTGGGGGGTATTTCAGTCTATTTTGAGGACCAGAACGCTCAATATGGTCCCAGGCTCATGCGCAGCTTCCGCGAACCAGGCAATGGCACTGTCCTGTGGACCCTGGTTGTCGATCCTGCTGGCAAGGCCGGCGACATTGAAGTGCTGGTCGACGGTGTTGCCAATTTCAGTGAAACCCAGTTTGTTTTTTGCGGCAGTTTGTCAGCAGGCTTTCAGGACCTGAAAAAAGATCCGGTGGTGCGCATGAGCACCAAGGGCGGGAAGCAATGGGCCACACTTGTTGCGACCTCTGATCCTGAGTTCATGGACAATCTTAACCGGGGCTTTGAGCTTGCGCAGAATACACCCAATCCGTTCAATCCCACAACCGCGATTTCATTCTTTGTTCCCTATACTTGGGACAATGGCAAAACGCTCTTGGCCGCGAAGCGCAGGGTGGAACTCTCTGTGTACGATGTCCGGGGCCAGCGTATTGCACTGCTCGCGGACCAGGCCTTTAAAGCTGGCGCCCTGCACTACGTGGTATGGCGCGCAGCTGATTGCGCGTCAGGGGTCTATTTCTACCGGATTGTGTCAGGCGATTTTACCCAGACCCGGAAGATGGTCCTGGTTCGTTGATCTGGCGGGCAGTGGGCAGCGGGTAGCACAGAGTCAGTATTTTTCTACCCGCTGCCCACTGCCCGCTATCTGCTGCTTGCTATCATTGATTTATCTTCCCTGTCATAGCTATTTTTTTACCCCATGAAAATCCTCGCGCTCAATCCGCCCTTTCACCACCGTTTTTCCCGTGAGCAGCGAAGTCCTGCGGTCACCAAGAGCGGTACGCTCTACTATCCCATGTGGCTTGCCTATGCCGTGGGATACCTTGAACAACAAGGCCATGAAATCCGGTTTATCGATGCGCCCGCGCTCAACCTGCACATGGACGAGGTGCTTGCCCGGCTGGGCGGTTTCTCGCCTGGTCTTGTTATCATGAATACCAGTACCCCCAGCATATACAACGACATTGCCATGGCCGGTGAAATAAAAAAAGCCTTTGCTTCGGCCTTTGTGGTTTTTGTAGGGCCGCATGTATCCGCCCTGCCTGCCGAGACTCTGGGACATGGCGATTTTGTAGACGCTATTGCCATTGGCGAATTCGACCAGACCGTGGTCGATCTAGCCATGGCGATCGAACAGGGAAAAGAGATCGCGGGTGTGGCCGGCATTGTCTATAAGAAAGAGGGGGCGTCCGTGTTCACCGCGCTCCGGACTTTTCTTACGGATCTTGACGCGCTGCCCTTTGTGAGCAGCGTGTATAAGAAGCACCTCGACCATACCAGATATTTCTACAGCCATTCACAGCATCCCATTGTCACCATAGTCACTGGCCGCGGCTGTCCCTTTAAATGCACCTACTGCGTTTACCCGCAAACCATGCACGGCAACAGGTTCCGGTCGCGCAGCGTGGAAAAAGTGGCTGACGAATTCGCGTATATTTACGGGCAGTTCCCGGATGTGCGCGAAATCATGATCGAGGACGACACCTTCACGGTCAACCGGCAGCGGTGCAGGGACCTGGCCATGCTGCTTATACGCCGGGGACTCAACCGGATCCCGTGGTCCGCGAATTCACGCGCTGATGTGGACTACGAGACCATGGCCCTGCTCAAAAAGGCGGGCTGCAGACTCTTCTGCGTGGGCTTTGAGAGCGGCGACCAGACAATACTGGATAATATCAAAAAAGGCACTGATCTTGTTAAAATCCGCGCCTTTGCGCGCGACGCACGGCAAGCCGGCATTCTGGTGCATGGGTGCTTTATGGTGGGCAACCGGGGCGAAACGCGCGCGACGCTGCGGAAAACACTTGACCTTGCGCTCGAACTCAACCCCGATACGGTCCAGTTTTTCCCCATCATGGTCTATCCTGGAACCGCGGATTACCAATGGGTGAAGGAACAGGGTTTTCTCATCTCCGAGGACTTCTCGCAGTGGGTCACTGATGCGGGCCTCCACAACTCCGTTGTCTCCAACCCCGCGCTCACCTATGCCGAACTCACCGCGTTCTGCGACGAGGCGCGGCGGCGGTTCTATCTGCGGCCCCGGTATATTCTCGCCAAAATGCGGCAGTCCATAGTGCATCCCACAGAGGCAAAGCGGAACCTTCTCGCCTTCAGGTCCTTTTTCAGGCATCTCTTCGGGAGGGCGCGGCCCCGTTCAGCGAGCGGGCCAGCGCACACGTCATGACCGCAACGCGGCCGCAGCGGATCGTCTTCCTGCTCTCGGACATTTTCATACTCAACGCGTCTTTTTTTATTACCGCGTATATTTACGTTTTTTTCATGCGGTATACCAAGGGCGCCATGCGTGAAGTGGTTGAACTTATGCTCGACGCCAATCGCATCCTTACCATTCCCTGGGTCGTCATTTTCCTGCTCTTTGGCTTCTACAAGACCAGCTGGCGTCTTTCATTCGCCAATGTCCTGCTCGCTGTGGCTGCCGGTATTGGCGTCCTTTTTCTGGCAACGCTCCCTTCGGGAGATATCTTCCATTCCGCGGCAGGACGGCTGCTGCTTCTCATCTACGCGTCCGCGATCCTTACGTTTATCTATATGACCAGGTTTCTGATTACCGCGCTTTACGACCGGATAGATGTAAAACGCGGAAGGAAACACGCGCAGCCCACCATCACGGGTGCCGGATATACTGAACGCGAATTTGGGATCAGCACTGACTATTCCCTTGTACGCCATTCCATAGTATATAGTGTACTAAAGCGGCTCATGGATCTGGCGCTTGGCGCGCTCGCCTTTTTGGCCTTTCTGCCTACAATCATTATTCTGGCATGCATCATCAAGATCACCGACCCCCGAGGGCCGGTCTTTTTCAGACAATACCGTCTGGGAAAAAACGGGCGCGTCTTCCGTATTTTCAAGTTCCGCACCATGGTGCACAACGCCGAGGACATCCTCAAGCAGGACCGGAAACTCTATGAGGAATACATCAGGAACAATTTCAAGCTGCCGCCCGAGTCCGACATCCGTATTACCCGTATTGGTTCGTTTTTGCGCAAGACGAGTCTTGACGAAGTGCCGCAGATATTCAACGTGTTTTTAGGCAATATGTCGCTAGTGGGCCCGCGTCCCATCGTGGTCGACGAGTTGGTAAAATACGACAAGTACCGGAAAAAGCTGTTGTCGGTCAAACCAGGGGTCATGGGATGGTGGCAGGTTGCCGGCCGGAGCAATATTGATTATCCTGATCGCATTTACCTGGAAATGTATTACATTGAAAAGGCGTCTATTTTATTTGACCTGAAGATTCTCATTGAAACAATTCCAACGGTGCTTTTTTCCAAAGGCGCGCATTAATTAATTACCGTATTTTGTCCCACATTGGCTTGTTGCCGTACCGCAGGTAATACCAGAAACCATACATCTGCGCAAACGTTGTCATGGTGAAATAATACGGCACGTGGAAAATCTTGATTTTGATATTGAACCGCGAGCAGAGGAACCCGATGACTACGCACGAATAGAGCACAATCTGGATACCGAAGACGGGTCTGAAAGCGGCTTCGCTGTACAGGAGCGCCGAGACGGTAAAAAGGCCTATCTGGAACGCCGCAGTGAGCCATCTGAGGATTTTATGGGAGAAAAGCTTGAAAAAGAAGGGCGACACCATGACCGAGGGATTTGACACCAGGAACGAGAAGGCGCCCGCGAAAATGCGGCCTTTGCGTCTAAACTCGTCGTGCGACCGCTTGGAACTCTCCTCAAACGCACGCGCCGCGGGTTCGAACACGCATTCGTACCCCTGTTTAATGACCGAGAGTGAGACCGCGAAGTCATCCATCACAATCCTGGTGTCGGCGGGAAATGGATAGAGGCTTTTTCGGACCGCGTAGACCGAGCCGTCAGCGCCAACGCACGAACCCGTGAGACTTTCACCGTATTTGAGGAACGATTCATATTTCCAGTAGTTGCTTTCGCCCAGACCCGTGTCCGTGTCCGACCGCATGTTCTGGATTATTTTTGCGCCGCTGACGCAGCCCACGCGCGGGTCGGAGAAGTATTTCACCATCTCCTTGATCGTATAACCCGCGAACATGGCGTTGCTGTCAGTGAGCACCAAGATCTCGCCCGTCGCCTGTCCGGCCACGCGGTTGATGGCGCCCATTTTTCCCCGCCGCTCCGTGAAATCAAAGAGGGAGATGCGGCCGCGGTATTTTTCCGCCACGGCCACAGTGCGGTCCGTGGACGCGTCCGAGGCCACAATGACCTCAAGCTTGTCCGCCGGGTAGTCGATTTCCAGCGCGTTTTTGATCTTGCGCTCAATGCACGCCTCCTCATTGTGCGCGGGAATAATGATGGAGACCGCTGGAAACCAGGCAGTGCTGGTCTTGCGGGTGCGGGTGAAAAAGAACCCGGCGAGATAGAGGACGACCGGATATCCCGCATACGTATAGACGATGAGGAACAGAAAGGTGAAGAACAGGATTTCCTTTAACGTGTAACTATCCATGGCGCCGTTTCACTTGCTTTGTCCGAATAAATAAATGATTTTAACCCTGCATGCGAAGCGTCCATATTATTGACGGAATGGGGATGGCCTACCGGGGCCACTACGCGCTCATCAGGACGCCTCTTATCAATTCGCGCGGCCAGAACACCAGCGCCCTGCACGTCTTTCTTACCGCGCTCCTCAAACTTGCGCGTGACGAAAAAACCAACGGCATTGTGGCGGTGTTCGACAGCGACAAGAACACCTTCAGGCACCGGCTTTTTCCCGGCTACAAGGCCCACCGGCCGCCTATGCCCGACGACCTCCGGTCGCAGATCCCGCTCATTCTCAGGCTGCTTAAGGCCATGCACGTTCCCGTGCTGCAACTTCCCGGCGTTGAGGCCGACGATATCATCGGCACCATCGCGGTGCGCGCTGCGGCCGCGGGAGAACGCGCCGTCATTGTTTCAAAGGACAAGGACTTCGCACAACTGGTCTCAGATAATATAATTATGATGGACCCGAAAATGCAGGGGGAAAAAGAACTCTTCATGGAGTCCACTGATGTCAAGGAAAAGTTCGGGGTCGAGCCCGGGCGCATGGTCGATTATCTCGCCCTTGTGGGCGACGCATCGGACAACATTCCTGGTGTGGCCAAGGTGGGCCCCAAGACAGCGGTCGAACTCCTTGCCGCCTATGGCAGTCTCGAGGGCGTGTATGACAATATCGAAAAAATCAGCAAAAAGGGACTGCGCCAGACCCTTGTGGACAACCGGGACAACGCCTTTTTAAGCAAACAACTGGTCACCATCAAGACCGATGTACCAATTGCCGCAGATACATTTCCCTACGGACCTTTTGACAGCCAGGAATATGCGGACCTGTTACGCGAACTCGAATTCAACCAGTTTCTTAAAGAGGCGGTGGCGTCGAAAGGGACCGCCTCCATCGCTGTCCACGATTACCGGACCGTCATTGCCATGGACCCTCTTGAAGCCTTTGTTCAGCGGGCGCGCAGCCTGGGTTCGTTTGCCCTGGACACTGAGACTGACAGCCTCAATATGCGGACGCTGAATCTTACGGGCATTTCCCTCTCCTGCGCGCAAGGAGAGGCGCTCTATGTGCCCCTGGGGCACACGGCCGGGCCAAACGCGCAAATTGACGGTGTGCGGAAGATGCTCGCCCCCCTGTTTGCTGATCCTGTGATTGTCAAAGCAGGCCACAATCTGAAGTTCGACATGGGCGTTCTGCAGCGCCACGCCATGCCGGTTGCGGGTCCGCTTTTTGACACCATGGTCGCGGCCTATCTGCTCAATCCCGGCACCCGTCAATACAGCCTCGATGTATGCGCTTTCAGCGTTTTTTCATATTCCATGCAGCCCATTACCGCGCTTATTGGCGAAAAAAAGGCCGGCCAAATTCCCTTTTCAGAAGTTCCGGTAGATGCGGCAACCTTTTATTCCTGCGAAGACGCTGACTTCACCTACAGGCTCATGGCTGTCTATAAGGAGCAGCTTGCGGCCCAGGGCCTTGACGGTCTCTTCAAAAACATTGAGATGCCTCTGGTCAGCGTGCTTCTTGCCATGGAGCGTGAGGGCATTGCCATAGACCGGGCCTTTCTGGCCGAACTCTCGGTCGAATACGAGAAAAAACTTGACGCCCTGCACCGCGAAATTATCAGGTCAGCGGGGCGGGAATTCAACATCAATTCGCCAAAGCAGCTGGCCGAGATACTCTTTAACGAACTCAAGATTGCGCCATTAAAAAAGGTGAAAACAGGGTTTTCCACTGATTCAGAGGTTTTGGAACAGCTTGCAATCGAGCACGAACTGCCCCGGCTCATCATCGAACATCGCGAATACTCCAAACTCAAGTCAACCTATGTCGATGCGCTGCCTGAAAAGGCCGGCGCGCAGGGCATTGTGCATACCTCGTTCAACCAGAGCATCACGGCAACAGGCAGGCTCTCGAGCTCAGACCCCAATATTCAGAATATTCCCATCCGTACGGAAACAGGCAGGGAATTGCGCAAGGCCTTTATAGCGCGCAGCCCTGACAACGTGCTTATTTCAGGCGACTATTCCCAGATAGAACTGCGGATATTGGCCCATGTTTCGTCCGAGGAGACGCTCATCGAGGCCTTCAGGAACAACGAGGACATCCACAGGAAAACCGCTGCCCTGGTTTTCAGCATTTTTCCTGACATGGTTTCCGACACCCAGCGTTCCATGGCAAAGGCGGTCAATTTCGGCATCATCTACGGGCAGAGCGCCTTTGGCCTCTCACGGCAACTGCGCATTTCACAGAAAGAGGCGCAGGAGTTCATTGATAATTATTTTGCCAGCTATCCGCGCATCAGGGGGTACATAGACCGGACCGTGGCTTTTGCGCAGGAAAAAGGATATGTCGAGACCCTTTTTGGCCGCAGGCGCAACCTTCCCGATATCAACAGCGCCAACCGGCAGGTGCGGCAGTTTAGCGAAAGGACCGCGGTCAACACCACCATCCAGGGTTCGGCCGCTGACCTTATCAAAATAGCCATGATCAATGTCCAGACGCTCATAGATAGCGGAGCGCTTGCGGCCAAACTTCTGCTCCAGGTGCACGATGAGCTTGTTCTCGAGGCGCGCGAGGCGGACGCGGCGCAGGTGATAACAGTGGTACGCGAGCAGATGGAAAAGGCGGCAACGCTCGCCATACCCCTCAAAGTTGATATTGGCGCGGGCAAAAACTGGCTGGAGGCGCATTAAATGGTTATTGGTATTACCGGAAACGTGGGTTCGGGAAAGAGCACGGTCGCCCGCCTTATCCAAGAACAGACCGGCGGTAAAGTTGTTGACGCTGATGAAATTGGCCACCACCTCCTTGCCACAAATCCCGATATCCAGCGCCAGGTACAGCTCGCCTTTGGCCCTGAAATACTCGACGGACCCGGCCGTATCAGCAGGAAACAGCTTGGTGCGTATGTTTTTGCCGATCCTGAGCGCCTTACGGTCCTCAACCAGATCTTTTATCAGCCCCTGGTATACGAAGTGCGGCTCGAAATCACCAAGGCATTGCGCGTTTTCACCACGGTCATTCTCGACGCAGCGCTTATTGTCGAGTGGGGTGTGCAGAAAGACCTTGATACGTTGATAACGGTTACGGCCGCGCCCCTGGTGCGGCTCCAACGGCTCATGGAGCAGCGCAGGTTGCTCAAAGAGGAGGCGGTGGAGCGCATTGAAGCGCAGGCGCCCGAGAGCCTCAAAATCGAGGCCGCAAATATTGTGATAACGAACGAAGGGTCACTCGACGAATTGCGCGTCCAGGTCGAGGCTGCAATGGCGAATCTGGGATTTGCGCGCAGGGAGGCGGAATGAATACACTTACCGTTGGCGTATGCCAGGTGCGCGTGGGCGCGGACAAGGAGAAGAACATCGCGAATGCGGCCTGGGCCATTGCGCAGGCCCATGCCCGGGGCGCTTCACTCATTGTGCTGCCGGAAATGTTCACGTGCCCCTATGACCGCGGCTATTTTAAAACATTTGCAGAACCTGTGCCGCGCGGGCCTGCGTGCGAAATGCTTGCCGACCTTGCGCGCACCTTCAAGGCTTTCATTGTGGGCGGGTCGATTCCCGAACGCCATGGCAAAAGAATATATAATTCCTCGCCAGTCTTCAATCCCGGGGGCAAACTCATAGCCGTGCACAGGAAGATCCACCTGTTCGACGTAAACCTTAAGACCGTGCGCATGCGGGAGTCAGCGGTTTTTTCCCCTGGTGCATTACCCACGGTCTTTACCACGCCGTTTGGCGTCTTCGGCCTTGCCATTTGCTACGATGCGCGTTTTCCCGAACTCTTCAGGGCCATGCTCAGGAAAAAGATACGCGGTGTCATTGTGCCCGCGGCTTTTTCCATTGAAACCGGCGTTGCCCACTGGGAACCGCTCATGCGCATGCGTGCGGTGGACAATCAGGTCTACGTGATTGCGGCCTCGCCCGCGCGCACCAGCGTCCTCTACCACGCGTATGGCCACTCAATGGCCGTTGATCCCTGGGGAAAAATCATTGCCGAGTGCGGTACCGGGGAAGAAGTCTTTGTCTGTACCTTGGATAGCCAGCGGGTGGCTGATGTGCGGGAACGCCTGCCCCTGCTCAAGCACCGGCGTCCTGCGGCGTATTGAGCAAAGGGGCTGTATGGCGGAGTTGTCCGGAATGAAAGGCGCGGTCGAGTCACGTGAAGTCAATGATTTCATGGACTTTCTCATTATTGAACGCGGACTGGCGAAAAACAGCGTGGCCGCGTATGGGACCGACCTTGATAGGTTTGTCTCCTATCTTTCCGGAAGAGGGAAAGAGGTCGGGGCCGCGGACAAGCACGACCTTTCGGGACATATCCAGACGCTCTCGGCCCAGGGCTGCGCACCGCGCACCATTTCGCGGAAAATATCAGCCATCAAGGGGTTGTATAAATTTCTCATAGGTGAAAAACGGGTGGCTGCCGATCCCACGCAGAACCTGGTGCTTCCCAAAGCGGGAAAAAAACTCCCCACATTCCTGGAATACAACGACATGGAGGCCTTGCTCGCGCTTCCGGACACCAAGAAAAAAGGGGGCTTGCGCGACCGCGCCATGCTCGAACTGCTCTATGCGTGCGGCATGCGCGTTTCAGAGCTCATCAATCTCAGGATCCAGAATATCCAGGCAGACGGCGGGTTTATCCGCGTTTTTGGCAAAGGCTCAAAGGAACGGGTGGTTCCCATAGGGGGTCAGGCGCTGGAATGGGTCATGAAATATATCACCGAAGAACGCCCGCTTTTCGCCACAGAGGCTTCAGAGGATTTTGTGCTTCTTAACCGCAGGGGGCGTCCGTTTTCCCGCATGGGACTATGGAAAATCATACACGCGCTTTTGTTCAAGGCGGGTATCAAGACGCACGCAAGCCCCCATACATTCCGCCACACTTTTGCCACGCACCTGCTCAAAGGCGGGGCTGATCTGCGGAGCGTCCAGGAGATGCTGGGCCACGCGGACATTTCAACCACGCAGATATATACGCACGTGAACAGGGAATACCTGAAGGACGTGCATCAGACATACCATCCCCGGAACAAAGAGGTGAAGCCATGAAGATAGTTTTTTGCGTATTTGCGCTCGTATATGCGTCCGCTGTCTGGGGCCAGACCGATCTTTTTGCGCCCAAGGGACTCACGGAGCTCAAGAACATGCCCTCAAACCTGGCCGAGACCGTGGGCATGCTGAAAAAGACCGATTTGGTTGAAATAAAGAGTACTGCCGCTGATTCCTTGGGGGCGCAATGGTATCTGGTCTTCTGTCCGGCGCTCAAGACCCAGGGCTTTGTTCCAGCCTTAGCGGTCGAATTCTTTGGCGACGAGGAAAAGGGCGGGTCCATGCTCCAGATGCAGAACGAACACGAAGAGGACCGGAAGCGGCGGCTCAAGGCGTTGCGGGAGCATCCTGACTGGCCGCGCCGCATTCAGCGGGTTGTCAGAAACGGCGCCATTTGTCTTAAAATGAGCGAGGAGCAGCTTTCTGTCTCGTGGGAACAACCCTATCAGAAGACCAGCGGCTTTATCCTGGGTCTGGGCAATGTGAACATCCATTTTTTCCAGTCCCAAAGCCCGGTGGCGGTCATTTTAAAGAACAATGAGATTGTTGGCTGGAGCGAGAGTAAAAAGAGCAGGTAGCACAGAGGAGAATTCAAATAGTATATTATTTTCATGGTGTACATGAAAATTTTCATCTTGTCCGCGTTAGCGTCCTTCTGCATGCTGGTAGCGTGCAATTCAAACAAATCCTACTACGAGACAGCCCAGTTCGAGTTGCAGCAGGGGAACATTGCGAACGCCAAACAATGTCTTGGGAAAATTGAAGCGTCATCCCCGTACCGGGCGCAGGCTGATTCCCTGCTCAAGTCCCTGGAGGACAGACAGGCCCCATGATCTCAAAAACCCTTTTCCTCTTTCGTGAGGCGCTGCGCGGGTTTTTTCAGAGCAAAATGCTCTCCTTCATCGTGATCATGAACATCGCACTTTCCCTCTTTTTCGTGGGCCTCTTTTTCGCCGTCTTTTTCAATTTAAACCGCCTTATACAGAGCGCGGAAGACAAAATCCAGCTTGAAGTCTTTTTGGAAGACGGCGCCGCCGACATCCATGTCCTTAAGAACGAGATCATGAGTACAGAAGGTGTTGCGGATGCTGAGTATGTTTCCAAGAAGGACGCGTATCGCATCTTCAAGGAGGAAATAGGAGAGGAGATCCTCACCGCGGTCGAAGGCAACCCGCTTCCCGCCTCGTTCAAAATAAAGATACTGCAGCCTTTTCGCACCCCGGAAAAGGTCGAGGCCATTCGCGAGAGCCTCAGACGCATCCCCTTTGTCGATGAGGTGAGCTCTGTCAAAGACTGGGTGCCCAAGCTCGAGCGCACCAGGAACATCTTTGTCAGCGTCTCGCTTGGCGCCATCTGCATCATCGGTTTTGCCATCTATTTCATGGTCTCGTCAACAGTGCGCATCACTCTGCTTGTCCGGCGCGACCTTATTGAGATCATGGAGCTTCTGGGCGCAACGCCCAATTTTATCCGTATTCCGTTCATTCTCGAGGGCATGCTCAAGGGGTTGTTCGGGGGCCTGCTTTCCTTTGTCTTTCTTGCGCTTGTCATGCACTTTCTGCACCGGTTTTTTCCCGAAGCAGCCTTGTACAAACAGGTCTTCGCGGTCCAGGTTTTCATGGGGCTCTTCCTGGGATTGGTGGCCAGCGTCCAGAACCTCCGGGTGTCGGACAAACTGTAGCATGCGGCTGCTTTTCATTGCCTTCATGTTTTTTCCTTTTGCGGTCCATCCGGGCACGGTGAAAGAGTATGTCTCTGAAATCGAGCAGCACCAGCTCGAATTAAATGAGATCAAGCAGCGGCTGCAAAAGAACCGTTCAGAGGTCAAGAAACTTTCGAGCCGCGAGGCAAACCTTGTCACCAAACTCAAGCGCATTGACGAGAACATAACCCTGGTCAACAATTACATCAAAAAACTCACCGAGACGGAGAAAGCGGTGTCTTTGGACATAGATTCAATCAAGGCTGACCTGAAAACCACTTCCACGAGTCTGGCTGATAAAAAGGAGATGCTCAGGCAACGGGTGCGCAATATTTACATCAAGGGACGGTACGACCACCTCGATATTGTACTGGGATCAAACTCCTTTACCGGGTTCTTAAAGCGGAACAGCTTTTTCAAGCGCATTGCGGACAATGACCGCGCTCTTATTGACCGGATATTCGACCAGAAGCGTCGCATCGAAGATAAAAAGCGGCAGCTTGAACGCAGATTCAATGAGGTCCATGCGCTCAAGGAGGAAAAGGGCAAGGAACAGCAGCTTTTCAGTTCCCAGAAAAAAAAGCGGACAACGCTGCTCAAAGAAGTAACAGGGAAAAAACAGACCTATATTGAACTTGCGCGCGAGCTCGAGGAAAAACAGCGCGAAATGAACAGCATTATCGAAGTGCTCGAGGCTGCCCGTAAAAAAGCGCTTGCCGACGAGGCGCGGGCCAGACGACAGCCCAAGGGAAAAGACCTTGCCGGTCTTCAGGGCAGATTGCCTTGGCCTGTGGAAGGCAAGATCATCAAAAAATTCGGCACCAATGTGCATCCTGTGTACAAGACCAAGACCATAAACAATGGCATAGATATCAAAGCGTCTGAAGGCGAGCAGGTGACCACTGTGGCAGAGGGCGAGGTCATGTATATTGGCCAAATCGGCGGCTTTGGCAATTTCCTGATTGTCGGCCATGGCGGCGGTTACTATTCCCTGTACGCGAACCTTGCGTCAATCGCGGTCAAAAAGGGTGATACCGTGACCATGGGCGGGACCATCGGCATTGCGGGTGACACAGGTTCGTTTGAAGGCACCAAACTCCATTTTGAACTGCGCAAGGAACGCCAGGTCCTGGATCCCACAAAATGGCTTTCCAAAAAATAGCGCCTCTCTCAGTTGCGCTCAATTTTGTTTTTCCTCCGGTCTGCACCGCGTGCAAAGGATATCTGAGCGATACTTCAACCCCGGTCTGTTCCACATGCTGGGATGGTCTTGAAACAGACGCTGGCCCGTTCCCCGATTGTTCGACCGGTGATTTTGCCTTTTCTTCGATCAGGGCTGTCTGGAAATTCTCCCCGGTATTTCAAACCATTGCGCATCTTTTAAAATACGATAAGAAGCACGCTGTTGGCCGCAGGATCGGGGAAATCATGTTTGCCAGGACTTTGCCTGAATATTTCTCAGGAATGGACCTGCTTGTGCCAGTACCGGTACATCATACGCGTAAACGCGAACGCGGGTATAATCAGGCTGAGGTCATTGCACAAGCCCTTGCTACGCGCTCAGGCATTGCGCTCCACGCGCGCGCGCTCAAGCGGCTGCGCAAGACAGGGACGCAGACAAAATTGGGAAAAGCGCAGCGGGGGAAGAATATTTTCGGCGCGTTCATGGCAGTGGAGGACCTCTCGGGGAAAAAGGTACTGCTTGTGGATGATGTGTTCACCACGGGCGCGACCGTGAACGCCTGTGCGCAGGCGCTCAAAGCAGCGGGAGCGGCTGAGGTGCGGGTGCTGACTGCGGCGCGGGCGTGAAATGTATGGAAAAAATGCAAGCAGATGATTATCTTTAAGATAAGAAGAAAGGCGGGTTGATATGTCATTTACGGCAGTTTTCCAAAAAGTCGCTGAAGGGTATATTGGCTTTGTTGAGGAACTCCCCGGCGCGAATACTCAGGGAGCTACCCTTGAAGAAACCCGCGAGAACCTCAAGGAAGCTGTTTTACTCACTCTTGAAGCGAACAAGCACCTGTCGGAAATCGATATTGCGGGAAAAAAAGTCATCAAAGAATCACTCGCCGTATCCTTCTGATGAAAAGAAAAGACCTGATCAAACATCTTGAGATATCGGGATGTGCATTCGTACGTGAAGGTGGCAAACATACGGTGTACGTAAATCTGCAGACCCGGAAATCTTCAACAGTACCGCGGCATAATGAAATCAACGATTTCCTAGCCAAGAAAATCTGCAAAGACCTTGAGATACCAGTCCCGCTCTGATTTTATCGTCACCCCATTCCCAACGATCCCGCTGTAATACTACGATACGATCCCCATTTTCCAGCGGCATTGTGTATTTAGTATCACAGTGCGATCCTCTATAAGGGAACCGCATGGCGAACGCCACTTATTATATTTTAACGTGAAGGCCCGAAATGTCCTCACTTTGACGCGGAGATCATTATGCGCGCCCATACCCCTGAAGCTCTGTTAGACTTCGACCGCCCCATCGAAGCCTGTGTTGCGGCCTGCTTCCCTGATTCGCATGCCTTACTCGATGGGGCCCGCCGCAGCCTTTTCTACTCCTTGCCCGTGGCCTTTGACCCTGCCCTGGGGGAAGGGTGTTACTTGGCCACCGTGGACCGCGACGAGACAGGGGAACCCTGGCGGTTTATTGATATGGGGGCGCTCATCGCCACCCGTGCGTTCGGGGAGAACGATCCTGGGTTGAACAAGGCCATCTTTGCGGACCTGCCTTCAGTGGTGAACCGATACGCCCACAGCGAATACCAGACGGTCCTGTCGCTCCGTTTTAAAGCCGCCCTCGACCGGATCGCGCCGTCCGGGACACCGCGTCACTTTGTCGTGAACACGGGCGCGGAAGCGGTGGAAAACGCTCTCAAGGCAGCATTGCTGGTGAGGTCCCATACCGCCGGCGAAAAGGAAGGCGGGGTTATTGTCTCTTTTGAAGGAGCCTTCCACGGCCGTACCTTGGGGGCGCTTGCGGTTACTCACCGCAAGAAAGCGCGGCTGGGTTTCCCGACCTTTGACTGGCCCCAGGTGATTTTCCCCATCGAGGATCCGTGTGCCCCCGCAGCCACGCAGCGCCGCGAGGAGCAAAGCCTGCGGCAACTCTGGGAGATACTGCAGGGCCATGGCTTGCGCGAGGCATTTGCCGAGGAACTGGCACGAATGGATACATTTTTAGCCGGACATGGAGACGTGACCTCTTTCGTCGCTGCGGAAAGGGAACGAATCGGGCCCGGGGCCCTCAAGCGGGCGCTACGGGTTGCAGCAGTACTCATCGAGCCAGTTCAGGGAGAGGGCGGGGTCCGTATGGCCACACCCCGGTATTTTCGGCGCTTACGCCTGCTCACATTGATTTTCAACGTGCCGCTCATTTTTGACGAGGTGCAGACGGGTTTCGGCGCCACTGGTCGTCTCTGGGCCCATGAACATTTTGATCTGCCCGCCCCGCCCGATGTGGTTATCTGGGCCAAAAAGGCCCAGAACGGCGTACTCTTCGTCAGCGAGGCGCTGGCGGTCTTTTTTCAGGAAGAAAAGAAATTTAACACAACCTGGGAAGGTGATTCCGTGGGAATGCTGCGTCTCATGGCATCAATGGATCGCCTGGACCTGGACCAGGTGCGCCGGACCGGTTTAATTGCCCAGGCGGCGCTGGAGGGTCTCCACACCCGCTATCCTGAAATCATCCTGAACGTGAGGGGGTTGGGAGTCATGCTGGCCTTTGACGTTGCGCGTACCGACTGGAGGGACGCATTGCGTGACAGGGCTTTCCGGCGCGGCCTGATTCTTTTGCCAGCCGGCGAACGGGCGCTCCGTTTTTACCCCCGGTACGACACCCCGGAAGAGACTATCCGGGAAGCAATCGGCATACTGGCGGCTGCGGTTGAAGACATTTTATTGCACGGGGCGACCGTGCCAATGGGGCCTCTTTTGCGTATGGGCGCCGCGATTGTGCCACCGGATGGAACCGAAACCATCGAGCTGGATTCGCACAATTTCGCAGAGCATCGGACCGGCGTCATGGCTGTGGAGATCGAACGATACGGTTCTTTGTCGAACTATCCGCCCGATGTACTGCGCGAAGGACGGCGTCCGCTCCTGCAGTTCCCCGTTGAGACTATCGAGGCCGTGCTGGCCAATCCGCGTGCAGTGGGGCTTGTCCTTTGCTTTTCCGGCCGCGTTATCGCCTATGCCGCAGGCAGCCCACTTGAGAATCATGATGAGGAAGGGGTGCATGATGACCCCCACTATGGCGATAACCGTACCTTTTATTTGTTAGCTATGGCTGTCCACCCTTTGGTGGAAAACCGGGAAGAAATGGAGTGTCACCTTCTTGATCGGCTGCGTGAACGCGTGATTAGCCATGGTTTCCAGTGCTTGTCCGCGCTGATTGAGGAACGCTTCCTGGAGTCTGGCCCTCTCTGGTTTCGTCATGCCGAGGTTGTACGGAGGGTTGAGAATTACCTAGGGAGCGGGTTGTGTTTTGTTTACCTGCACACAATGGCCGCTGGTTAAGGTGCGGGTGTTGACTGCCGGACTCGCCTAGCGAGTCTAGGCGGGCGGCTTGGTCGTGAAATGTATGGAAAAAATGCAAGCGGATGATTATCTTTAAGCAGAGAAGAACGGCGGGAGTAGATATCCTTAATATCTTTCTGAAATAATACCATCTTTTCATAAACAAGGCCAGTAATGGACGAGATCCTGCCAGCGCCGACAGCAATAGAACGTTTCAATCCCCCTGGAGTACCCGAGCTCTTCATGGATCTCTTTTCTCCAAGCGAAAAAATGCGGAACAAGGCGGCCGTGATCTTCATTCATGGGGGTGGTTGGTCCGGAGGCAACCGGCAACAATTCTTATGGCATGCCCATCAATTATCATTACGAGGCTATTTTACCTGTACCATTGATTATCGGTTGTCACAGACGGCCCGGTTCCCGGCCGCGGTTGAAGATTGCCAATCCGCGGTACGCTGGCTTCGCGGCCATTCGGACTGTTTTGGCATACGGCCTGACCGGATTGGGGTTTTTGGAAGTTCCGCGGGAGGTCATTTAGCGGCGTGCCTCGGCGTATGCAATGGTGAAAATCATTCCGGAGCTCTTTCAGCGCAGGTCAATTGCGTTGTGGATATTCATGGCGTTCACCATTTACCGCTGCTTGCAAACAGCCCCCATAAAACAATGTATGAAATGTTTATCGGCGGGACATGGCTGGAAAAGCCCCGGGTCTGGGAGCAGGCATCACCCGCGCTGCACGTGAATAAATGGTCCGCGCCCATGTTTCTGACGCATGACCCTGACGACAACGTTGTTCCCTATGCCCAGACAACTATCATGGCGGATGCGCTGAAAAAGGAGGACCGGCCTGTGCAATTCCATCCCACCCAGGGAGCCGGGCATGGCTTTATTTACGATCCGAAAAATCCCTGGACACGGAAAATATGGCCGGTTGCGGTGGCATGGCTAGACTCATTCCTCGTTGATTTGCATTAAATTTTTCCTTGAGGACGGCAGTGAACACGTGCGCGCAAGCCCTCAGGGCACCTTCTTTCATAAAACACCGCTGGAAATGAATACTTGTATTATTATATCCTAAAATATTATATTTTGTAATATAATAATGATATTTCTGGACCGAAAAGAAGAACTGTCGCGTCTCAATGGCCTTGTGAAACGCGGCGAAGGCGGCCTTGCGGTGATTTGGGGCCGTCGCCGTGCCGGAAAAACACGCCTCCTGACCGAATGGGTCGATTGGCATAAAGGATGCTATCTGGTCGCGGACCGATCCGCTCCTGATATCCAAAGGCGGTATCTTGCCGATGCTTTGTCTACCTATCTGCCGGGCTTTAATGAGGCCGCGTATCCCACATGGGCCGCTTTTCTGAATCGCCTAGTCGCGGATGCCGCGGTGAGGGGTTTCAAAGGTCCTGTGGTATTGGATGAACTGCCCTATCTTGTGGAACATAGTCCGGAACTTCCCTCTGTACTGCAAAGGATCGTGGATCACGATGCAAAGAAGGCCAGATTGACGTTTGCCATATCTGGATCGAGCCAGCGGATGATGCAAGGTATTGTCCTGAACCGCAACGCACCATTGTTCGGCCGGGCCAGTGAGAATCTCAGGATCAGGCCCCTGAAAGCGGGATATCTCCTGGATGTACTTACTAAAAATCCCGTGGAAGCGGTAGCGTGGTATTCGCTGTTTGGGGGCGTGCCTTATTACTGGGAACTGGCCCTTACCTCACAGCTGAAAAACACGGTTGAAGCCGCGGATGCGCTGGTACTCTCGCCTCTTGGCGTTCTGCATTCGGAACCCGAAAGGCTACTTGCGGAAGAAATGCCTTCTGCTTCCTTTGCACGGCCAGTGCTTGATGTTATTGGAATGGGAGCGCATAGGGTTTCGGAAATAGCGGGCCGTATCGGCGCGCCGGTCACGGCTCTGACGCCTTCCCTGGCCCGTCTTATGGATATGGATTTATGCGCTCGGGAAGTGCCGTTTGCCGCATCTGAAAAGAGTGGAAAAAAGTCCCACTACAAGATTATGGATCCTTTTTTACGTTTTTGGTTCAAAGTCGTTGGGCCGCACCGGTCGCTTTTGTCGCACTCCTCGCAACAGATGCGGGTTGCACTGTTTCGGAAGTTTGAACCGGCCCTTTGCGCGGAATCGTGGGAAGAATTATGCCGAGACGCGGTCCCATTCCTGAAAAAAGGATCACTCGGTCCGGAGTTCGGTCCTGCTTTAAGGTATTGGACCACTGGCGGACCGGAATGGGATATTGTTGCGGCTTCCTTGGACGATTCGACCTTATTGCTTGGTGAGGCAAAATGGAGCCGTAAGCCTTTCAACCAGAAAGAGATAATGAAAGTCTCGAATGAACTCAAATCCCGGGGTGTTCCAGGGAAACTGCAGGGCCAATATAAGAATATTGCCCATTGTATTTTTGTTCCGGCGCTGGATACCTCTTTCAAAACACAGAACGATTGCATAGCCATTGACGCTGAATCGGTCCTTAAAGCGCTCAGAACCCCGGATTGAAGGACTGTACCGTTGTATTTCGGCAATTGGCATTGTCCAAAGAAAATAAGCAGGCCGTTCTTGCAATTGCGCTAGGAGATAAATCATCTTACTACAGAGAGGGCGCATGCTACGATTACCGTTATTCCTGATCATTGCATTTTCGGCGTCTTTTTTACCCGCGCAATCCTTGCAGCAGATCCATACGGATTTCATTACCAGCTTTAATAATGGCGATATGGCAAAACTCACCGCCCTGTTTTATTACCCGCCAAAACAATCCAAGATGGTCCACTCCGAGGATTCCTTGATACTGGCCGGTTTTTTTTCAAACATGCACAATCAATGGGGAGACGTAACAACGATCAATCCCGCGGCTTTCACATCCGCTGATTACATCAAAGTTTCTCTCTGCACCGCGGATTCGGGCTATTGGAGCAAGCAAACCATTTCAGACAGCGCGGTGTACAAGGTTAGTTTTAGCGCCAAAGGGGAGGGGGTCATCGGATACCGCATCTTTGCCAAGGCGAAAAAGAAGCGTATCGCCTATTTCGACATTTACGCGAATTTTGAAAAAACACTCGCCCAACAGGATTTGGAAATCGTCCGCCAGAAGTTTTATCAAGACCTCAGAGAATTAATGGAAAGAAAATAAAGGGTCTATCGCGCGTCCGCGCAGGTGCGGTTAAAAATGGGTATTCCCATTTGCATTGTTTCCCACAATTATCTATATTTATGATGGGAGGCAATTATGAGCGCGCCGAGCGAAATTTATACTGACCAGCTGGTGGAAATCCAGCCTGGGGAAAGGTTAGCCACCACCCCTGAACCGAACTCTGCACCTGGCGAGGT
>C687J26660_1000034_pt1 | contig 60228 bp, 45 predicted proteins | sample RifOxyA3_FD_26660 | JGI IMG/M metagenome (IMG submission 26660)
AGAGCTGGTCTTGAAATCGTTTGTGCTGGTGCCAACAGAGAAAACGAGACTGCACGGGGAACTGGTTGGGTTGTTCAGCGTATAGGTGTTGATGATGAGCGCAGGGTGCGTGTCATTGGCCTGGTCCTTTGACCTGAAATAATAACTGCCTCCGACACCGGAAGGATCGGAGAAGGCAAGGCCATAGGCGGTCTTGTTGACTATGTCCTGCATGATTGCAATATCCAACGGAATGGACCTGACTTCGTCCAATGTTGTCATGTTCGTTATGGACGTGGAGTTTATCCGAGAATTGTTGTTGCCTTTGCATATATCCACGGCACGGTTGGACGAATTACCCAGCCAGTACACGGAATTGTAGCGCTTATATTTGTAGTCGCTCGCGTTAGCCACATAGGCTGTAAAATTTCCATTGCCTTCGTAAAATGTGTCAACAAGTGACGATATCTGAAAGGACTTTGTCGTAATATTAGCGCTACTACTGGCGCCCAGTACTTTTATCTTCAAGGAACATGATGAGATGGGATCAGTAGGAAGAGAGGCAAGGTTCCATCCTATCATTGGATTGTAAATGTCCCATGCCATGATTCTTAAATAACCCAGCGCACCGCCATTTAGCGTATCTTCGGTTGGAAGATCGCTGACGTAATTGTCATTATTTGTCTCATACACGTTCCGGGCGCTAAAAGTTGCAATTGGCGCCAGTGTGATCATCAGTAATATATTCAAGATGGAGAGAGAAATAAGGCCGATATGTCTGGTGCTTGGGGGGGAGGGTAGCACATCGGCCTCGATATTGAACACTCAATGCCTAAAACTATATATATTATAATATACTATCATTTTATATGCATAAAAATGGGTAATATGCTCATTTAAATGAGGAATATACGCAATGGTCGATTTTAAGTTCATCCCGATATTCCTCAGTAATAAAGGCAACACCTGGGGTCGCCGTTGTCATTTCTTCTTCACTGCGCTGGTCTCGGGAACCTGTTTTATTGGTACGACTATTTTCAGGTGAAACTATCCAATGGAATACAATGGTATGTGCTATATAATATAACCAATTTAGTAAAAATAACCAATAAATATTTATGATAGTTAAAACAGCGAGAATCATTGACAGATAAATGGAAAAAGGTATATTATGGTATATGCAGAGTTTTATTGGTGATATTGGTGCTGTTTGGGTTAGTGCGACTCTTTTAATGCTAAATGCTATGCTAAGGAAATTCAATGTTGCACTCCTAAAAGACATATTTTTCAGCGAGGGGGGCATTGTAAGTCTTCCTGCTTTAATCCCGATATTCCTCAGTAATAAAGGCAACCCTTGGGTCGCCGTTGTCATTCCTTTATGCATATCTCCCAATCCTGTATTGTTATGTACGCCTCCATTTTCGTTTCACGGATTCCTGCCTTGCGCGTTATCTGACCAATACGGTTTTATTGATGAGTATTGTATTGCCTTGGCTGAATCTTACGAAATACACGCCCGTTGGTTGATCGCGCGCGTCCCAGATCACAGTAGCGCCTGACCAGGAACTTCGGATTTCGGACGAGAAATCCTTTACTATTCTTCCGGAAATTGAGAATACAGCCAATCTTGCATCCGGCATGCGGCATTTGGCATTTCTGAGAGTAACCTGCACCGTTGGATTAAAGGGATTAGGAAATATGTCAAGCACAATCCGGCCGGAAAGCCCACCGGTTTTGCCTGCTGCAACCAGGGACGAATCCGGTTTAAAAATAATCAGATCGCTGATAACCGCCGTATCCAGTTCAACCGTCAGATTTCCATCAGCTATCTCTATCGGGATATACCTGGCGCTCACCGGCAGGCCGGGCGTAACAAGGCCGCCTGTTTCACGAAGCCGCATGCTTCCCGCAGGATAATACCTGTCCGGGAAATAAAAGACCGTATCATGCAGCACTGAGATGCCCTCAACGCGGATATTTTTGATCACATTTGACGAATCAGTATTTAGGGCGCAGGAATTGTTCGCCCGCAACGATACATAATACGACCCATTAATTATGGGATAATTCCAAGCAGCATTGGAAGTTGTCTTGATGCACCGCATTGCCAGAAAATCCTCGGCCCGGGAATAGAGCGCCGGCCAGGAAGAGTTGTCTGGCGCGGTAAAATTCCCTGTCCAGCCGGTGTTTGTCACATTTATCCAGCCTGCGGGCTGCGTGACGTCGTGGCTATATCCCCACTGGGTGTAATTCCCGAAGTTTATTTTTGCTATGGTATCCAAAGGATAGGTGACATATACAAGCCGTTTGTCCACATTTGTGTTTCCGTTATTGTCCGTTGCGGTCAAATAGAACGTATAATACCCTTCAATATCGGGAATAAAACCGCCGGAATCAGAGATTCCCGATATCTGCGTTGTTCCGGCCAGCGATGCACCGTCAAAACGGTCGACTTTATATGACCATGCCAACTTGGCCGGGCCAAGTACTCCGTCCTCATGGTCTGCGCCAGTGCCTTTCAACGCCACCGGCGAACCGACGACGCCGTGGGATTGCTCCACGGGTAATTTTATATGCGCAACCGGCGGATCGTTCGCGTTTATTGTTTTGGTGATCGTCCACTTGTCGAAAACGATATAATTGTTTCCTGTGGATCTTATCAGGTTCGTCCCTGTCATCACGTTTCCATTGATTTCGATCTGGAATTTCTTGTGCCAGTGAAACCCTGCTGCATTGATGAAAAACGTATGATTGCCATGCCGCGTTTTTATAAAAAAGGAACCCAAAGGCGTTTGCTCAATCCGCCAGACGCTGTCAACGGTCATAAAAGGAGACCTGAAATTATCATGATAGTGGCCTGATATTACAGCGTCCACTCCGTATCGGTCGCATATTGTGTCGTACATCTTCTCGCCCTTTGTCGAGAGTCCCCAATGGTCTTCAGTGCCAAGATTGCTATGCACCGGATAATGGTCAAAGAGTATCTTCCACATGGGCGTGGTATCGCTCAGTTCCTTTATAAGCCACCGGTGCTGGACATTGTTTGTGTCCGTGGGCAGGCCATGGAGGGAAATTATCCTTGTGTTGCCGTAATCAAAGGAATAGTACCATTCGCTGCTGTCGTAATCGTTCCGGGGAAGGTACCAGGCGGCAAAATAATACATGCCCGATTGAGCTTCGCGGTTGGTCCACGTTCCGCAATCCCCGTCATGATTCCCCACTGTCGTATATATCGTCGTTTTCTGGATCATTGATCTGAATGGGTCCCACCACGAACCATCCGTGTATTGGCTCATGCATCCATGCTCCTGTTCCACATCGCCCTGGCATATCCATATTTCCGGCACCGGATTATGGATCGCATGCATTTCAGCCACGCATATCGAGTCCTCGCTTCCGCCCCATGGAACCGAGGGGCCATAGATGAGATCGCTCTCTGCAAAAAGCCTGAAATGCGTGTTTCCGTCGCCTTTGACCGGCGCGGTGGTAAAAACCATGGAATCAATGCCCGTGTACTCATAAGATCCGGACACGACTTTGTAATAGTATCTGGATGAAGGTTGAAGGCCGGAAAGGCGCGCCAGATAGACATTGTCTTCCCATGCATCCCAGAAATTCTTTGCGTCCACGACCGCGGCAACGGAGTTGTCCATCGAAGATGGGGCAACGCCATAATAAACACTGAAACTGGCAGGAGCGTCTGATTTAAAAACGATCAATGCCGACTCATCGGTGACAATCTGGCTGTATGGCCCGCGAACGACCTCCAATGAAAATGCAACAAAAGGCAGAAGATAAATGATGATTGATAGTCTCATAGTCTTTCCCCTTAAAGTAGTTAAAGTATAATGATCTCGACAGTTATAAGTTATTTCATACCGCAACTTTTCATGTCAAGTATTTAACGCGATAGTATAAGCTTTTTTAAATAATTGTCGTTCCCTATTTTAGCCTTTATTACATAAACTCCGCTTGCATGGGTCCCGATATTCCAGACGACCGTATTTTTGCCAGCCCTTATATTCTTGAATTCTTTTACAAGGTTTCCCCTTATGTCATAAATCAAAAGGCGGGCGGATTTGCCGGGATTGAATAAAGAAATGGTTGCCGTTGCGTTTAAAGGGTTGGGGCCGGCGTCCAAAACAGGATTTCCCGGAATATCGGAAGAACTTATTATACCGGTCGGATTGTCAATTATGGCCGTCAGGATGTCCGTATCTAAGGAAAGACCGTCCGAAACGGTGAGTACCACTTTGTATGGGCCCGCCGATGAATATGCGTGCGAAACAATCGCGCCAACGCCCTGCGGGCTTCCATCGCCGAAATCCCAAGTGTACGTCAATGGATCATTGTCGAGGTCGGCCGAAGCTGATCCGTCAAAATTGACCGTCTGATTCACCACCCCTTTTATGTCCGCCCCGGCAAAAGCCGTGGGCCAGTAATTTGACGGGGCAGTGGTCGTGCCGGAAAACTGCCGTATCATGCTCCCCGTGGAAAGGTCCCATAGCTTGATCGTTACGGAATAACTGCAAGATACGCCCACGCTTCCATCCGGGGAAAAATCAACGCCATCGATAACGCCGCCGTGGTTCATCATATATATATTGGCTCCGGTCTCAAGATTCCAATACCCGACGCGGCCGTCCTGGCATGCGGTGAGAAGCCTTTTGCCGTCCGGGGAAACAGCGCACTCCCGGACATTTTGAGTATGGCCGGTGAACGTCAAAAGAAGGTTGCCCGTCAAAACATCCCATAATTTTGCGGTCCCGTCATTACTTGTGGAAACAAGTTTCTTTCCATCAGGCGTGTATTTGACGCATGTGCACCAATTGGTATAAATGGGACTCAGTGTGCGTATCACATTGCCGGTCGACAGGTCCCAGAGTTTCACTTTGGAATATCCCAATATACTGTCCCAACAGCCAAGGGCGCCGATGGAATCATCGGGGGAAAGATCGAGCGCCTCTCCGCCGCCGTTATTATCAACGATGTTCCTCAATATAGAGCCTGTCCCGACGCCCCACACATCAAGATGGCCTGTGGTGGTGCCGATAACAGGCCCGGCAATCGCGCACCTGGCAAGGTCATTATGCATGTATTCTATCGCCACTTCCCACATCGACGCCTTGTTGAATGTATGAAGAAGAGCGCCCGAAAGGAAATCATACTCCCGCGCAGGACCGCGTATGCCGATTGTCACACGCCTGCCGTCCGGAGACCACGAAATATCGTGCGCCCATCCAAAAGTGGGGATGGAACTGAAATATTTGCCTGTTTGCCAGTCCCAGAATTTCGCCGAACCATCGCCGCCGACAGCGGCTACAAATTGGCCGTTGGGCGAGAACCGCACCGCATATATCCTTTCATCAGCCGGCGAATTACCCACCGCAAGTATGGAGATGATTCCAAAGACAATGATGGAAAGATATGGCCTGGAATTCTTCCTTACCGGATATGTATGCACTCTTCGCATAATGATGGCCTTTTTGTTAAGTTCATTTTGCGTTATATTCCTGTAAAAGTTCCTGCGCCTTCTTTCCGATATTATCCGCGATGCGATTGACTATCTTTTCGCCCAGCTCGCGCGATGCGTCTGTGCGCGGGTCGCGGCCCCATATGCCCGCTTCCTTGGCGCCTTCTTCGGTTGTCAATACCTCATTCTTGATTTTATCCATATCCACTAAATCAGGACGCAAGTACATCAGTATGGACGTTTCCCAGTGCGCCGCGTGGTCCATTGCATCTTCCGGCAAGTCGTACAAAAAGCCCTCCTTCATGGCAAAACCCTTTGCCTTGCCGTCCGCGGATATCGCGTCAACGGCCTTCTGAAGGGAATCAACCTGTTCATTAACGTCGTGCCCCGTTACTCCTATGACGACCTTGAATCCGACCGTGACAAGCCCCTTGAAAATGGCGGCAAACAGTCCGTCGACAATCTCCTGCGGCAGTCCTGGATGGCAGCCCGGTTTCCAGTGGTCCATATGGCCCCAGTATGTGGGGGGAACAACCACGCCGCCGAACTTCTCCGCGGTCCTGAGCAGGATGCCATACGCCTTAAGCGTGTCATTGCCGAGCGCAAGATGCCGGCCATGCCATTCGAGCGAACCGACAGGCACGTACGCCACGGGGAATATTCTTATCGCTTCGTCGAATTCGTGAGGAAGCATTTCTTCGTATCTGACCTTATTCATACGCTCCTTTCGATTCCGTTTGGCAATATCCGAGAGTCCCGAATTCAATTTTCATAAGAATTAAAAGCTACTTTAATAATGTTACAGCTTTGGTTAAAATCCTTTTACCCGCTTTTACTTTTACAATGTACAGGCCGCTCCGCAGGCTTCCGGCATCCCAAACAAAGACATTTTGATTGCTTAATGGCTCAAGTGACTCGATAAACTTCCCTGTGACATCATAGATGCTTACCGTTAAATTAACGGCGGGATCCCGCCCCTGGATTGTTACCGTCGTTTTCGGGTTAAACGGGTTGGGGCTGACCAATATCTCTAATGACTTATTTCCTATCGCACCACCCTGTTCGGCAATTGTTGGTCCAGCGCCTATGTTTCCGGCAAAGGTCGTGATGCTTCGGCTCGGCAAAACATAGGAAAAGGAATTCCCCGTAACCGCGATTGCGCCCAAATCAACGCCGCGTTCATTGGTCGAGGTGCGAACCGCGTTCAGGCTGGACAGACCGTCAAGGTTGGCAATTGAAAAATTAGCCGTTTTGTTCGAAGTCGCGGGGTTAATGGCGACGATGGTGAAGACGCTTTCCAAGGGATGCTTGTAGGCGGAGACCTTCACGTCGTTCGTGTCGCTTGATATCGCCTCTATCCGGATTGCCCCGGGCCTGACCCAGTGCGCGAATTGCCTGAAGGCATACCCGTCCTTGGTGATTCCATTTGACGAAAATCTGCAAACGCCGCCGGGACAGGGCCAGTTTTTTGAATAGATTAGCCCCTTAATTACGCCAGTGCTGCCGGTCTCTATTCCGAGCAACATCTGCCACATAGTCGCATTGCCGATGGTCAGCGCGTCATGTATCCATCCCGCCATGACCAAACCCGCTGAATCAGCAGGCTTATTGCCGCAGCAGTGAGAGACTTCCGGGACCCAGATACTGGTAATATTATATTGCCTCGCAAGGTTGGCGAGCGCTTGCCAGTATTGAGGAGTCGTCTTGCCCAATTCAGTTCCATAGCCATTGGCCGCCAGCCCGTCAACCCATCTTCGAGCCGCCGTATCCGCTAAAATAAGATTGGCGTAATTAACTGAATTCTGGACATTCCAGCTAAGGCCGACATATATCTTTATGTTTGGTTTGGCGGCCTTGATAATTGGAGCGGCGACCTTAAGGTAGGCAAGATAGCTCGAAAAATCCATACTTAAGCGGTTGTAGGGGCCGGTGGAATCACAAGGCTCGTTAAGGTCGGGTTCAGCAAAAGGTGTATACACATTAAAGGTCATGCCCGTGCTATCTTCCCAAATATTAATCATATCAATCGTGAAATACGCGAAATCATCATAAAATTCAGGCAGCAATTTGCCGCCCTGTATATACGGACAATCTTTCAATTCCGGTTTAGGACGGGCGAGTCCGCCCAAAAGCGTTTGCCCATACCTTTTCGCCCACCTGTAAGTCGTCCAAATCTCCTCTGAGTAAAATGGCGACAGGTAACTCCCTAAACCAGTATCCGATGCGGCCCCTGTTCTCACGAAACTGACGCCAATATCATTAAAGAATATATCCCAAAAAGCAGTGTCATTCGCATAGCCGGATCCATTAACGGATGAGTCGTGGCTTTCCATCTGGCAGCCAAAGCCCTGAATGGTCTGGTATTCCGTGGCGCCGTTTATGGCGACTGTGGCGGCCTGCGACATGGAAAATCCAAGCATAAAAATGACCGTTTGCACGCAGATTAATGTCAGCGACTTGACTTGCATAATTACCTCCCTTGATTTTAATTGAACAGATACCGTTCTTCCGGCAACCTTAAAAGCCCTATTTCATCATTATCACCTTTCCCGTGACGACTTGCCTGCCCGCGGTCAAACGTACCACGAAGATTTGGCTCGACAAAGGCCGTCCATTGCAGTCCCGGCCGTCCCATGTCAACCGGCATACCCCTTGCCCGGAACTCTTAGGAGAGAGTTCCTTGATCAAAACGCCGCGCAAATCGTAGATACGGAGTTTCACGGCGGATGAAGGCAAAAGGCCTTGCCGACCGGCCGAAAAGGCGAAGTTCACCACAGGATTGAAAGGACTGGGATAAGCGGTGAGAAAAGGCGCTATGTCTTCCTTGTCCGCGCTGAATTGCGAGGAGACCACAATATGCGTTGTGTCGTTTTCCATGATAATCAGCACGTCGGCGCTTCTGTCGGGAACAAGGGCCGCTCCGCCCGTAGGATTGCTGAGTGTCAGGTTAACCGTCTCGTCGCCTTCGTAAACCGCATCGTCCAGGGTCGACACCGTGAAGGTCTTGCTCACCGTGTCCCCATCGGCCCATGAAAGCGTCCCGGAGACCGCAGTGTAGTCCGATCCTGCTGTGGCAGTGCCATTGCCCGTTGCGTAATTCACGGAAACAGCCCCGACACTGCCACCCACCCGCTGCACCGCTATCGTCACCGGGCTGAGGTTTGGTTGAAAGGAACCGCCGCTTTCCATAACACGGTAGCGGCCATCGTAATATACCGGCGCGCCAAACAGCAACGCCCCTGCTGGAGGGGCCGGATCATTGTCCACCATAGTAATCATTGGTCCTGGATAGACACTACCCAGCCTGGCCCCCCCTGTTGGGTTGCTGATGGCCAGGGTCACGGTCTCTTCGCCCTCGTAGACAGCATCGTCCAGGACCGGCACTGTAAAGGTCTTGTTCGCCGTGTCCCCGTCTGCCCAGGAAAGCGTTCCAGAGACCGCCGTGTAGTCAGAACCAGCTGTCGCCGTCCTGTCGATTGTCCTGTAGTCCACAGAAACCGCCCCGGCGCTGCCGTCGCTCCGTTTCACCGAGACAGTGGCTGTCCCGGAGTTCTCGTTCACGCTGAAATTCGCCGCGCTGTACTGCAATACCCCGGCCCTCTCCACAATCGTCAGCACTGCCTCGCTTGGCGTACCCGGCGTTGCACCACCTGTGGGGCTGCTCAGTGTCAGGTTGATGGTCTCGTTACCTTCGCAGATTGCATCGTTCAGGATCGAAACAGCGAACGTCTTGTTTGTCACGTCCCCATCGGCCCAGTTCAATGTCCCGGAGACCGCTGTATAGTCAGAACCAGCCGTGGCTGTTCCGTTGCTCGTTGTAAAGTTCACCGAAACAGCGCCGCTCGAACCGCCAGTCCGTGTCACCGCGATTATCAGCGGGTTTGTGCCATACGCCCCATTCTCAAACGAGCTCCAATCCGCAGAGGTGAACTGCAACGCGCCCTTCTGGGTCCCCATAGCTCCGGTGAAAGTGGTGATGCTGTATGCCGGAAGAACACCGCTGAAACTGCCCGCGGACACTGCGACCTGCCCCGCGTCAACGCAATTCTCAGTGGAGGAAGTCCGGTACATTGAGAGGCCTGCAACGCTCCCGGGCAGGTTGCTCAAAGAGCAATTGATGGTTTTAGCTGCCGCTGCATCGCGGTTGATCACGACTACCGTAAAGGTACCCTGCCCCTCGTGCTTGAAAGCCGTGACCAGTACATTGCTGTCGCTGCTTGCAGCGTCAACCCGCACGGCCCCAGGCCGGATCCAGCGGAAATACTGCTTTATCGTGTAGAACTTGGGGGTTGGCCCGGTTGCGCTGATGAGAGCCAGGGCCTTTTGAGATGGGTCCCTGTAAAGCTCATACACGTGCCATGCAGAGACCCCGCCGTAGACAAGCGCAGTATGGAGGTGTTGGGCCAGTGGCAGCGCTTCCGTCCATGTGCCGGTGCTGCTGCCGTCGTTGCAGTACTCGGTCAGCCAGAGCTTCTTGCCGTGTGTGGCTGCCAGGCTTGCTGCCGTCTGCCAGGCTGGAATGCTGGCATCAGGGTTCCAGAAGTCCTGGGTGTAGCAGTGTGTGGCAAGGCGGTCTATGTAGTTTTTTGCCACAGGATCTTGCAGTATCCTGTCAACGTACGAGCCCGGTCTCATACTGTTGAGACTGGTCGGCTCAGATGCGAAAATCTTCGTGGCAACCCCTTCTGCCTGAAATCGCGTTCCCAACCGCTTGGTCATATCCGCGAGCCTGTCCGACGGGTAGTAGAGCCACGAGCCGTTGGTCCAAGTGACCTCGGGCTCGTTGTGGATGGTGGCGTAGTCGAAATGCACCCCGTGGTATAATTCCATGCCTTTTATCCAGATCATTATGTATTCAATCAACTCCTGCTCATAGCCGGGCCTGAGTATTCCCTTGCCGGGTGTCTCCTCCTCATATACATTGGTCGTCATCCACACAGGCACGGAATGGTTGGTTGTGATCAGCTTGACACCGCGGCTCTGAGCGGCCTTAAGAAGAGGCGCCGCCGCGTCAAAGAAAAAGGTCCTGACATTGCCCCAATTGATGACGAATGGATCGGTGTTGTCATTCTCAACGACCTCATTGCCGTTGGTTTCGTTACCGCCATGTTCCACGTTGGGCAGCATCCTGAATCTCAGCTGGCTCACTCCAAGTTCATCGAATATCTTGGAGCGCATGGCCTCATCGGGCGGGTATATCCAACCCTCATCTCCGCCCAGCGCTTCGATGGCCTGATATTCTGTGGCACCGTTTATGTTAACATTGGCGGCTTGAGTGGCGGAAAGACACGACAGCAAGACAACCGTTTGTATAATTACGATGATCCCTGATTTGCACTGCATGACTATGCCTCCTTCATTTGGTTAAAATCCGGTTTATATTTCATTTTGATTTCGTCTTGCAGTTATCCAAGAATCCTTATTTTTGCAGAACAATCTTTTTTTCCAGTTCAAATCCTTGCCCTTTCAACCGTATAAGATATACCCCGGATGAATTTTTTCCGGCATCCCATGAAACACCTCTTTTAAGAACGTGCAAGGCAATTGTTGCCGTCCAAATATTCTTTCCCTGGGTATTGTATATAAAAATATCAGCCGGGATGTTCCCATAATGCATTCCTTTGTCCAAAGAGATGGTTATATTTGCATTGAATGGATTTGGGCTGGCTTGCAAAGCGCCTTCTCCAATGGAATACGGCCGGAGGACGTCAGTTCCGCCATGCAATTTATTTATTGAAAGACTATCGAGCAGAATTCCGTTGACGTCATAAGCGTCCATGTGCAGGAATGTTCCGTTTATGCTGAATTTTGCGTAATTTTGCGTCCCCGCCCCGGCGCCTTTTTCCACAAACCAGTCATCGATTGTTCCGGTACTGTAAAAATAAGTCGGGACGCCATTGTACGCCCCCACTCCATAACACCCTGAAACAACTTCAAGCCTCCCTTGCCCTGGAAGGCTGCCGTATTCATCGACCGGCGCATTCGCGCTGACATTGAGATTGATTGGTCTGGATCGCATATAATAATGGACGTGTCCGTTAAGAACTACATCGACGCCGTAATCGTCAAAGGCCTTCCACCATGTGCCTCGATAGGCGTCCATGTCGTGCTGATGCGCCGCTGTTACGAAGAAAGGCTTATGGAAAAAGACTATTTTCCAGGTCTTGTCCGTGTTCTGGAGCTGCTGCAAGAGCCATGGGTATTGTTCGGCGAAACTCGATTCGCTCAGAAGGCAGATGAACAGGGCGTTTCCGAATTCGAATGCATACCATTGCTCGTTTCCGGGCATGATGAACTGGTTCAGGTAGTTTGCGCCGTATTCATGATTGCCGCCCGTATGATATATAAGGTTCTTTTCAAGGAACACTTTTCCGGAGTCGTACCATGCGTCCCAATTGCTGTCCAGCGATCCATCGTTCACATGGTCTCCGGTAAACAGATGGAAGGCCGCATCTTCGGTTGCAAGCCGGTTTGCCACCTGCTGCCAGCCTGTCATGTTCGTCCTGCTGTCGCCTCCGCCGATAAAAGAGTATTGTGTCGTTGAGGTGTCAGTGGACGTGGCAAACGTCTTTTCTTCACTCCATGCACCGTCATATATCGAAAAGCGGATGGTTGAAGAGGCTGTCAAGACGGGGAACGCGTAATCATGCCAGTATCCCGTTGAATAGCTTGCGTGGTTAGCACTGGCAAACCCGCCCTGCTCAAAACCGGATGTATATCCCCACCGGATACTGTCATTCGTGTTGGTGCTGTGCCAGGTAATTGTCAATCCATTCAGCGGATTATTCGTCGAGCCGAAATGGATATGCCCTGCCGCAGCGAAAGTTAAAACGCAGAAAGCGGCTATTAATACAAGCATGGCGCGCATAGAAACTATCTCTCATATGTTAAACAGTCAACTCCTTATTTCAACAAGGTAATCTTTCGGGCCATGATTTTATCGCCTGCTATTATTTTAACAATATATAGACCTGTCTGCCAACTACTGGCGTCCCAGATATAGCGTATTGCGCCTGCCGTGTTCTGCCCGTCTCTACCCGGTCGATCCGAGGAGTGCGTACCGTAGCAGGGCGCAAGCGTATTTACCAGCGCTCCCTTTATATCATAGATATTTACCGCTAAATGACCCGCTGATCCCTGACTCCTGACCTCTATTATAGTTTTAGGGTTGAATGGATTGGGGCTGACAATTATTTCAATGGGATTATCTTTTTTTCTGCCCATCTCATTAGTTGTCGTCCCTATGGTCCCGGTAAGGGTCGTGATGCTCGAATCGGGCAATGTGTAAGAAAAGGAATTGCCGGTCACGGATATCTGCCCTAAATTCACGGCGTTTTCCGTGGCTGAAGAGCGGATGGCATTAAGACTTGAGAGCCCTTGAATATTGTTCACGGTGAAGTTGACGTTCTGATTGGAACCGCCCCTGTTGATGTTCACGATGGCGATGGTCTTGCTGTCCTTTTGCACAAAGGAAGTGACGAGGATATTGCCGTTGTCGGTCGCTGCCTGTATCCGCACCGCGCCTGGCCGGACATATCTGAAGTAGTGTTTTACCCAATAAAATTGTTCCCTGGGACCGTTTTCATTAACCAATCCCCCATATCCATCGCCGAAACTTGTCGGGTGATACAGATCCATATATAACCATGCACTGACTTTGCCATAGTACAGGCCGTTGTGCATATGCTGGACATATAATAAGCCGTCTTTCCAGGATGTGTTGCCTGCGCCCCATTCGTTCTGCCAGAGTTTCAGGTTGTACTGGCCGGCTATATCGGCCACATTTGTCCATGCGGTAATGGCGCCGTCCGGGTTGGAAAATGTAACGTTATATGGATGCGTGGCCAATACGCCCACATACTGCCGGGCTATGGGATCCTGCAAAGTCGGGTTTGCCAATCCGGCAAAACTGCCTAAACTTACGCATTCAGGCAGAATAATCTTTGCGGTGATTCCCTTGGTTTGAAAATACGGCCCCACCACCTTGATTAAATCACGCAGTTCAGCCCCTGTATATGTGCATCCTGTCCAAGTAGGGTTGTGCCCGCCGTTCGGCTCATTCTGAAGTCCGATATAGGAGAGCGTCACCCCTTTCCTGTCCTTTAACCCCTTATACCATATATACAGAAATTCGGCGAATTCGTCATAATTCTGCGCTAAAAGCTTTCCGTCCCTGTAAAACAATCCGGCAGGTGAACGCATCCAGCTTGGCGGTGAACACACTTTTCCCGCAAATATATTGCACCCATGGGCCTGCGCCTTAACAGGCAGCACCCTCCCAATCATATCAATCCATGACGTATCCACCCCGTTCCAGTCAATAATATCCGGGTCGTCGTTGTCATTCCTTGATGCGTCTCCCAATCCTGTATCGTTATATACTGTGTCCTCGGTCTGGGTATAAAGGCCCATGTCGAGTATGCTTGCGCCCAGTTCATTAAATATAAGATTGAAATCATTGTCAGTTTTTGGAAACAATTGCACTTCATTCCCGCCAAAACCGTCAATTTCCTGATATTCTATGGCACCGTCTATGGTCACGCTTGCGGCTTGCAATGTGGTGAAACCAAGTAAAAGAATAAGCATTTGTATGCCGGTTAAAATCATTGAAATTAATCTCATGATACCTGCTCCGGGGTTGTTCATTCCGATCCCCCATTTTTGGATTAAAATAACATTCCATAAACCTCTAAAAAACGTACGGCGTTGCATGCTTAACCATCATAAATATCAGCCACTTATGTGGTGTCGTAGCAGATTGCATGATCACCAGTTTTCTCTCTTATCAATAAATATTATAAAATAAAAGAAAAATGGCTTGAAATAAACGGAGAAATTGTTAAAAAAAAAGGGGTTTTCTTAGTATTTAAAGGACATTACTTCGGCAAATTGTGTTTTCTATATTCGGACGGGGTTGTTCCCACGCTGCTTTTGAATACCCTGTTGAAATTTTCCAGTGTGCCGTATCCCACCTCAAAGGCTATTTCCGAGACCCGTTTATTGGTGTTTTTAAGCAATTCCTGGGCTTTTTCCATGCGGATTTTATTCAAATAATTTGAGAATTTATCGCCAGCCTGCCTTACAAACAATTTTCTCAAGTAATCCGGACTCAAGTTAACGTTAGAGGCCGCTTTTGTCAAATCAAGGGTTTCGTCATGAAAGTTCTGTCTTAAATATTCTTTTACCGTATTTATTAAGGATTCATGCATGGAAACTTCAGCGGCGTCCCTAATGGCATTCAACCTTTTTTTTCTGCGGATAATGTATGCCGAGTAAGAAAGAACCGCAAGAGCAAGGGCGCAGCAAAAAACCAACACGGAATAATTATTCCTGTCAACAAGGCGCAGATTGCCCCATTCGCTGGGATTCTGGAGGACCAAATCGGAAATATTGGCCCAGCTTTTTGTCATGACAACACCAAACTTATTTTCCCTGTCAGTGTTAACAAGGTTAAATCCGATTGTTATGCCGTGTTTGGGTTTCAGACCGAATTCTTTCCAGGGGAAAGCGGCTTCAACATCATATCCCGCGCTTGTTTTTTTAATCCGGGTTTTAGGGTTCCAGATCAAGCCGGCGGCTTTTATGGTGGTGTCGCGTTTAAAATCAAAAATGGCCGTTTCGGTTTTTCCGCCAAGGCGGCTTTCTTTTGAATATTCCGGCCGGGTACTTCTCCTAAAATCAAAAACAGCCATTTCGGTTGTCCCGTTCGCCGGAACCATGATCTGGTAATCGTCCGTATCCCTGATCGAACCATGACCGTGATTTATATCAAAATAGAATTCTATTTCATCCTGCATATAGGGACGGATATCTTGAAATTGCGTATCATTCTCCGCCGGGAAAATGTCCGCATCCGTCACTCTTACTGCAAAATAGAGAAAAGTCTTGTCCCATTTTGACGCCGCAATTATCCGGTTGTCGTTATTAATAAAAACAATGGAGTCTTGGGCAAACCACTCCTCAAGATTTCCATCAATCTTTATTGGTTCATCCGTCTTATAGGTAATCCATTCCATTCCGGAAAGTTCCTTGTTCCTGTCCAGGGCCGCTTTTGCCGCGAAATTAGCAAAACCTCCTTTTAGTTCATTCTTGGATGTTACATAATGACAAAAAAATCCTAAATTAAAGTTGTCTTGATCGGGAATCTTGGAACAGTCCCATATTGCCTCAAAAGGCGGCACGGAGTCAATGTCAATAATCGCGTCCTCAATCGAATGCTTCATTTTATTGCTCGAAAGAATGGAGTAAAAAACAAAAAAGCGGACCCATTTTATTGTGTCGCCTTCTATTATACCGGGAACCGCGATTTTAACCAGGTTGTCGCTGATGACAGCGTTATTTCTGGGCATAATAAACCCAGAGGACAGCTCTTTTGGCAAGGAATGCACGGCAAAAGCAAATAAAGCGGCGGACAGATAAAGGCTTTTCATTAGAGCGTGGCTAATTTGAGTTGGCCTGTTTTCTTTTAAAATTCAATGAGTTACGCGGACCTTCTCTCGCCATAACAAACAAAAAAAGCAAAAGATTCACGCCTTTGTCCTTACTTTTGGTCTTCTGGGACTCTTGATCACCACAGCACTTTCTATTTTTCGAAGCAACAGCGTTGCATGATCTTTGACGCTCCAATCTAAAATGTCCCCCTTGGCATAATCAAGTGTTTCCGCCAGAACCCGCTTGGCAGGCAATACTGTATTAACAAGATAATCGTATATTATTCGGCCATTTTTATTTTCAGATAGCAGCATACACAGATTCCTGTAATGTGATAGCTTTCAATTTAATATATCCCTTTCAAGCAGAACGGTGTCTTTCACCTGAATAATGACAATGTCGCCTTCGTCCTTCACCACGATAGAAGGGTTGTTTTTATCGGGTTCTGTCATTGGGCGCCGTTGCTGATGTCGCTGTTTGTGGTGTGGTCACAAACTTTTCCCTTTTGAATCTTCGCAATAATTTAAATATTCCGCTTCATGTTTGAATATTTCGAAAACGCCTTCAAGGCCGGTGGCTATAAGCACTTCGAGGACATCTTCTGCGGGTGCAATAATGGAAATGGTAACACCTGTTTCATCTGCTTTCGCCAGTGCGGTTAAGAGTGCGGTGATGGCGCCACTATCAATATAATTGGTTGCCAGGAAGTCGATGCCAACATGTTTGATGTGAGGTTTTCCGCACGCATCAAGCAGAATCTTCAAAAATCTATCCGAATTAATATCCTTCACTATCTGCGGAGGCGTTTCAATAATTATGCGGGATTCCCCGACCCGGCATATAAAAACCTGATCTGACATTAGAATACCATCTATTAGATAATCGATTCAACTGTCAAGGATAGCCCTCATGTTCGCCAGTCTGGCGCCTGCCACCGGCAGATAGAGAATGAGCGCCAAATATGCCATGAAAATAATAAATGACGCACTCATTTATCCCTCCCTAAATTTTACGTGTTTTACGTTTCCACGCGTTGTTATCTGGCTATCATTAAATTCTTCGTGAACAGGCGTCCCCCTGTCTTCACACGTACGATGTAAATGCCGGCGGGAACATCGGCCTGCAGCCGGTACTCGGCCGCGCCTTCCATGGGCCGCACTGTCAGGAGCCGCTTGCCCGAAACCGAATATAACTCTATAATTGCGTCACCTAAGGCTCCCGGCGGCAGGACAACCGATGTTCTGCCGCCAAAAGCGGGATTGGGCGAAAGAACAATATTATGCGGCGCTGCCGGCGCAGCCCGCCGCTCATGCGCACCGGTGACCGGCTTGACAAGCGTAATGCTGTCAAAAATCGCGCCGTTGTTCATGATTGCGTCCAAATGAAGCGATTTGCCGTTGATGCGGATTTTGCAATAGTGGTTCACTTCCGCACATGTATCAACGAACCAATCCGCGCCGCACCCGGCAATTGGCGCATAGGAAGCTGAAATTATCTGCAGGCGGCCTTGGTCCGGCCCGCTGCCGTATTCGCCGACAGGCCCTGCCGTGGAAACATTGCGGTTTATGGGTTTTGTGCGCTGGTAATTATGCGTATGGCCGTTGAAAATGACGTCAACGCCGTGATCGTCGAAGGATTTCCACCATGTATCCAGATAGGCGTCCAAATTGCCCGCATAAGTTCCGATAGTGAAAAACGGCTTATGGAAAAAGACTACTTTCCATTCATGCGTATCGGCAGCAAGCAGGGAGTCCAGCCACGGATACTGCAGGGCATACCAGGAGGCGTAAGGCGCCGTGAACAGACAGACAAAGAGCGCATTGCCGAACACGAATGAATACCACGGCTTTCCGGTAATCTGCCTGTTACCGGGCATGATGAATTGATTCAAAAATATTGGGCCGTATTCATGGTTGCCGGCCGTATAATAGACACAATTGCGCGTGAGCATTGGATCGCCTTCCGAATACCAGAGGTCCCAGTCGGTCGCGCTCGACGCGGAAAAGACATTGTCTCCGAGGAAAAGATGGAAATCAACCCGCTCCTGCGCCAGCCTTCCGGCAATCCTGTCCCATGCCACCAGGTCTGTGGTACGGCTGTCGCCGCCGGCGATGAAAACGAAATCCGTTGACGCCGTGTCCGTCGATGTCATGTAATTCCTGACCGCGCTCCAACCATCCGCGTCCTTGATTGAATAATATATGGAATCCTCCGGATTCAGGATGGGGAAACGGTAATCATGCAGATATCCGGAATAATCCGCACGGGCGGTGCAGGGAAAGGCGCCTTGCTCAAATGCTGCGGTATAACCCCACCTGATGCTGTCTGATTGAGATGAGGAATGCCAGGTGACGGTCAATCCGTTCAGCGGATTGTTGATGGACCCGAAATGGATATGATCCGGGGTTGAAAAAATGGATGTGACGTTGAAATAAACGGCAAGCATGACGGCAATCAAGAATGTTTGCTGAGTAAACACAAAAGCCTCCCGCCGAGCGGCGTTATGAAAATAACGTAAATTTTACCTGACTACCACCATCTTTTTACCGGCGTATTTATTGTTCTGGAGCAAGCAAGCGAAATAAATCCCTGTCGCAACTTGCTTTTTGAAATCCCACAGCAGTTCCAGCTCCCCTGCTATTGCCGCGCCAGATCTGTGCGACCAGACTTTCCGTCCTTTCAAGTCGTAGACATTCATCGTAAACCCTGCATTTGACGCAAGCCGCAGGAAAAACAGGGCATCGCTGCCTGAGACAATGCAGTTGTTTATTGCCAGATTGCTCCCAGCGCCGGGCATTTGCCCCCTCTCCGTATTTGTGCTCGTCAAATAGATGATGAACTGGTTCTGCTTGCCCTTTTCAAGGTGAACCGATGCCGTGCAACTAGTGCCGCCTTTAGTCGCAATCACTCTGTAGGTTCCGTAGAACCCTTTGAAATTCGCATCTCCCGACACACCCGAAAGAACCGTGGTATCGGTATGCCACACTGTTCTTATCAGCCTGCACAGGCTGTCGTATGCGGGTTTTGGCAAAAGGTGCGAATCGAGCAGGCCGCCGCCTCGCAGCCACGACATGCTGTCGCACAGGTCCCACCAGGTTATGGCCGTCACGGCCGGATGCGCGAAGCAGACGCGGTAGAAGTCGGCCGCGTATTTTGCCTGCACCTGCGGGTTCCACCTGGCGCCGCGCCAGGTGGCGCCCGAGAGCGGCGTATCAATGGATACCGGCGTGAATTCCGTGATATGCACCTCTTTGTGCAGTGAATCGTACCAGTCAAGCACCCCGCGCACATAGTCCAGGGGAAAGGCCCTGGTGCGAGGTTCGTGTGCCTGTATTCCCACAGCGTCCCAAGGCACGCCTTGTTGCGATGCGGTATTGAGCATGTTCCACAGCGCAGGCCTCATGTTGTACATAACACTATAGTCATTCACGACAAGCTTTGCTGAAGAATCTGAAGTATGCGCCCAAACATGAGGTGAATCTATCGGTATAGATGAGAAGTGTGTTGGTTCGTTCACGACATCCCATATGGTGATTTTATCTTTGTACCATGTAAGAAGCTCGTTTATCCGTTGCTTTTGTTCCAAGGCGGTCGGCAGACGCGAGCAGTTGGTATAACCTGGAAAGCCAGCGGCGGTTCCCCATAGAATCGGGTGGCCCTTGAGCTTGATGCCGCGGCTTGAGCACCAGGCAACGATCCTGTTGGTGGATGCTGTGTCCGGACTGCCCTGGGTCCTTTCGTATCCGCACCAGTATAACTTGGCCGTGGCGTAGTTGAAAAGGCTGTCGAACCGCTGTTTATATATGGCATTGCGTGCTGAGTCCGGGAAGTAGTTGAACCCGTAAATGTTGCACCCGAAGAGAAAATCGTGTTCCTGCTGTTCCACTTGGATGGTTGTCCCATCCAAGGGGCCGCCGGAGCCGTTGAGCACTGTGATTGTCCCAATGCCTTTACGGTTCGTCTCGATTCTCATGGCTGACGCGGCAATCTCCGCCTGTTCCTCTGTCTGCCCCCCCTGCACCACCAATGCTGATGCCATGACCGATACAGCCAAAAGAATTATCCTCATTCTCTTTTTGAACCTCATCAGAAAAAAGGACTTTTTCATTCTTTACCCCATATTTGAGTTTAATTATGCGATATATTAATATGAAGCCCAGCCGCTCCTCTTATCGTAAAAGGATGATACGCAAAATCTTGATGATGTCCGCGCCAGTGTAATTTGTACGGTTCATTTTTAATACGTATACGCCTGTCGCTCCCTGCTTGCCATGTTTAATGGCGACATCGCAGATCGTGTTATAAAAGCCAGTGTCCGCCTCTTTAATAAATCCTCCGGTGTTTTAGTTTTCGTTTCCGGTAAGCTATCCTAAAATACCTGTTAATTAACCGTAAAATTCGCAAAACCTACCGGAAAATCTTCCTTATTTTATTAACAATACTTTTTTCTGTAAATTTTGTGTTCCGATGATGGCCTTTACTACATAGACTCCGCTTGGCAGGTTTGACGCATTCCAAGTATAACCTCGATACACCGCCCCGGCTACCTGGTTACCGCTGGTATATTCAGTTGTCAATTCTTCAAATAATACACCGCGAAGATTATAAATATTTACGGCCGGGCTGCCTGCTGATTGCTGATTGTTGATTGCTATTGCTATTGTGGTACTGGAATTAAAAGGATTTGGAGATACAAGTATCTCTATATTATCATTTTTTTTATATTCTGTTCTCTTTATTTGTGTTGATCCTTTATGCCCGGTAAATGTTGTAACACTTTGGCCCGGTAAATCGTAGGTAAAAGAATTTCCACTTACAGAAACATTGCCTATATTCAAAGAACTATCGGTTTGCGATGTCCTGATTATATTTAAATTCAGAATCCCGGTAAGATTATTAATGGTAAAATTAGCCGTTTCACTATTCGTTTTCCTGTTAATAGCAACAAAAGTTACGGTGTCATTCTGTTTATTGTTAAATCCTGTAACTAATATATCAGGGTCCCCTGACCGTACATCAATTCTTACGGCTCCAGGTCTGATATATTTAATGTATTGCTTTTGTGCATGATACCTATGAGTTGTAATTGCTCCAGGCATTATAATTTGCTCCATATTTGTGCTATAAAACTCCCAGGGGATATAGGCATTTATATCCGCGTGGGCAAGAGCGTTATGCATGTGCTGAGCCATATTAATAGCAATATCCCATCTGGTATTGTCTGAATTTGGTCTAGAGTACTCAGTCATCCATAATCTTTTATTATATGATTTAGCCAATGCTGATATGGGCTGCCAACCGGATATAAGCGAGTCTGGATCATTATAACTCTGCCCGTAGGAATGCGTACAGAGTATATCAACATAATTAGTGGTAACAGTGTCCTCACAGATAGGAGTAGCGCGGCTGCTGAATCCGCCCCACCATGCATTATCAGGCCCTATTAGTTTAGTAGTAATTCCTTCCGTTTCAAATCTGTTTCCGACAAGCTTTATTGCATCGTTAAGCTCACCTCCGTTATACCTGCAGCTCTCCCAGGTTTCTGTAACATCAGGCTCGTTTTGTATAGAGATGTAATCCATATAAATTCCGAGATTTTCTAAAGCTTTTATCCAAATAATTACATATTCAACAAATTCATCTTCATAGCCTGGCGTAACAGATCCTCCGTTTGTAAGTTGTCCGTTTGTCTTCATCCATGCGGGGGGACTCCAGATGGTTCCAAGTATTGGAATGTTCTTTGATTTAGCTTCCTGCAGTAATCCCAAGAAATCTCCTGATAAGGCACCGGTATTAATATTGTTCCAATCAATATCGTTCGGATTAGAATTATCATTTGAGGACTCCAGGGAAGGCATCATCCGAAATCTTAAAATACTTATCCCAAGATCGTCAAACAGGTAAGGCAGAATATTTGAAGGGGGATAATTCCAGGCTTCTGAAACACCAAAACCATCAATAACCTGGTATTCAATAAGGCCGTTTATTGTGACATTGGCGGCCTGGACATTTGTCAAAAATAGTACCACGATTATCGCCTGCATTACTACAACAATTCTTTTAATCTGTCTCAATGGCAGCCTCCGGTTAAAAATAAATTGGTGTCACTATTCTACCTTTAATGCTTTTGTAGTAAGCGCCCTTCCGTTGCTTTCAAGCCTGATAATATAAATCCCGCTTCCAGAAGCCATGCCGCTCCGATCTGTCCCGTCCCACGAAAACGTATGAATCCCTTTGTTCACAGCGCCTTTAAACAAAGTCCTTATCACTGCGCCCCTCAAGTCATATACCTTCAGAGTAACAAAGGAATGTATGGGAATAGAATATCTTATCGTAGTTGCAGGGTTAAACGGATTGGGCGTGTTCTGAAACAGGAACAACGCTTTGCTGTTGGCCGCAGATATATCGAGTGCTCCCGTCCCTTCCTGACCAGTGAGAAACAGAACGCTGTTACCGGGGCATGCGATAGAAACACCTGTTCCGATATTTTCATCCAAAATGGAAGTAGCCACGGGAAATCCATTGCTATCTGTTATAGCAGAACTCGGTGAATAAAGATATTGGGAGAGGGAGGCATGGCCATGCCCTGGCACTTGAATGGTTAGTGTTTGCGTGGAGAAGAGACGATTGACGATACAGAATGTCCAGGAGGAAGTCCCTTGGGCTGAATCAGTATGATGCGCAGCGATCCCTCGTAAATCGGAGCGGCCGGTGTTGAGTTTATAGATTTTTGAACCTGTTTTAAAATTCCGACACAGCAGTGCCCATGGATAAAACCACTGCTTCAATCTGAATCCCAAAGTCTTGTTGCACCACATACCCCAAGTAAAATCCATAAAAGAATTGTCGTCCAGCATCCAGGCAGACACCGCACCGCTGCCAGCGCTTGCGCATTGGACTGCGTAGTCTGCCATGATAACACCATAATCGAATGTCTCAATATTGCTGTTTTGGCCAGTTGAGGCACCATCACTCAAACCCGCCTCACCAACGATAAGGAGCTTTCCTGCGGCCGCACTGTCATGCGTCTTTGCGTAGGTCCATAGGTTCCCGACATAGGTTTCCAGGGAACCGGAAAGGATATCAGCACCCGATGCATACCGGTGAAAATCATAAGCACCTAATATATTCAACTCCACGGCCTGTGTATGCCAAGCAACATTGTTGCTCATGTCAGAACCAGCCAGCAATACTTTGTCCTGTAAACCACGAGTCACAAGCGCATTCTTAACATTGGATACACCTGCCGCCCAGCGTGAAAACGAGCCGACTTCGTAATTGGGCTCGTTAACCAGGATGAAGTACCGTATACAGGTATAGCCCCTGACATTGATGAGATGGTCAAGATAGTTGCCAATAACGGATGCGTATAGAGTGTCATCGGTGCTGACAATATCGCTACCTGGGGGAACGGTCCATCCCTGCTCCACACCCCAGTCTGCGAGCAGTACCGTGCTTCCCAAGGCCTGGCAAACATCTAAATGACGGTATAGTCGATACATATCCGCTGTTTCGTAGTCAAAAACGCCATTGTTATTATAGCCGTATTTCAACAGCATCATGATTCGTGCTACAGGCAGACCCATGTATTCCACGCGCTTACGGATCAAGGCAAAATCAGAATCGGTAACCTCATAAGAACCATAGGAATAAGAATCCCATTCTGCTCCGAAGCCAAAAAAGCGATTGCAGGAGGGGTTAGCCGTATCGACAACAACGGATTGAGCAAACAGAAAACCGTTCAGCAAGAAGACTGCCACCATAAAGTTTTTTTGAAGGTTTAGAGCCTCTTGCATAAACTCTGAAAATTTACTTCCTTTCATAAGACATACTTCCTTAAATATTTCATTGTATCCTCATTTCAATAAGGTTATTCTTTTTGTTTGAATCGTTTTATTTATTTTCACCTTAACAATAAATATGCCGCTTTGTCGGCTGCCGGCATCCCATGTATATCGCATTACGCCTCCTGAATTCTGAGTTATATAACAAGGCGTAAACGTTTTTACCATCTTTCCTTGGAGATCATAAATCCCCGCCACTACCGGAACACCTGATACCGGACTGCTAACCTCTATCACGGTCTTTGGGTTAAAAGGATTTGGATGCACGGATATTTCAATATTATTGTCTCTTTTTATGTCCATCCCTCTTATATGAGTGAGCGCCTGCCCCACGAGTGTCGCAACAGTGTTGGCCGGCAGGATGTATGAGAAGGATGAACCGGATACTGAAATGTCCGCCTGTTGGGCAAGGGAAAGCGAGTTGGATGTAATCCACGGGGTGACTGAATTCAAACCGAAGCCTGATAGAGTGAAATTCGCGGTTATAGCGCCGGCCCTGGATGGATTCACGGCAACTATGGCGACCGTCTCCCCGGCCGGATCTTTATAGGCGCTGACCAGGAGACTGCCCGTGCTCGTTACGCCTATGCGGCGGAATCCAGGACGGACAAACTTGCTGTAATTGCCAAGTATATACATTCGTTTCGTCGGACTGAAGTATGGGCCTGTGAGCGCCTGGTTGTTTGAACAATAACTACCAGGACAAAACAGCCACCAGTAATGCCATGCGTTTACTTCAGCCAGTGTCAGGAAATTATGAATTCTTCTTACCCATACGATGGCGTCTGTCATGCTGCTGTCAAAAACGCCATAGACATCCGAGACCTCGGTTTCCCAGAGGTGCTTGCCATGGGTGTTTACAACAGCGGGCGTGCCAAAATCATAATTGTGCGCGGCAAGAATGTCTACCATGTTCGCGGTAGTCGGATCATTCATTGTTGTTGAATCCAGGTCAAACCGCCAATGGGAATCCTCGGGCATGAGTATTTTCGTGGAATCCAAACCCTTTGCAGCAAGAGCATTATAAAGGAATGGGATAAAATCATGCAGCTCCTGCGCAGACATCTCGCACGATTCCCATGTTGCCGCATAGTTCGGCTCGTTCTGGACGGAGATTGCGTAGATATTGACGCCCGCGGACTTCATGCTGTCCACATAGGCGGCCTGTTGATTGGCGTAATCCTGGTATCTGGACGCAAGAAGATGCCCGCCGTTATTTACATCGTTGTTGGTTTTCCATGCCGCTGGCGGACTCCACGGCGCGCTCCAGACCCTGGCGCCGCGCGCTTGGGCCTTTTGCATTATCGAAAGCTCCGACGTGGTCGCGGGAATTGTAGGAGCTATGCGGTTGCGCAGAAGAGAAAGGCCGATTCCCTTGTCAACCGAGAAGAACATGTCGGCCTGGCTGTCCGTGATGCCCGACCTCCAGGCAGTGCTGGCGCCAAAGCCGTCGATGACTTGATGCGTATCGTTCCAGTCAACCGTGACTTCCTCTGCGGCCACGACACAATTCCATGAAAAGATCAGCAAGACGCAAACAACAATGATTCGAACCATGATTTTTCCCCTCCCAAATGAATGTCTTATCTTAATATCATAATATCATCGAGATAGACCCTGTTGTCGGCAATTGCACGCAGGACATACACGCCTGCGGGCAAGCGCGTGTCGAGCCAGAATTCCGCCTGTGCGGAAGGTATTGCCAGTGACCGCACCTTCCGGCCTGAAACAGTATAAAGATCAACAACAGTGCATCCCGATGGCAGGCTCACGCAGGCCCTGCTGCCATTGACAGGATTCGGGCTCACATGGAGTCCCTCGCTTCCGGCCATAGCGGCTGCCATCGGCCTTTCTGTTGTTGATGATAAGGTCGCCGTAAATGTTGTCACGCTCGAATCAGGCAAATTGTAAGTAAAGGCGTTACCGGTTATGGCAACGGCTCCTAAATCTACCGAATTTTCAGAAACCGAGGTTCTGCTTACATTCATCACCGAAAGATTATTAATGTTCTGTACGTCGAAATCAGCCGTTTGGCTGGAAGCGTTTCTATTAATAGCGACGATTGTAAGCGTATTATTTTGTTTGTGACTAAACGCTGAAACACAAACATCGTTATTTCCTGATTGAACATCTATACGAACAGATCCAGGACGGATATGTTTGATATATTGTTTTTGCATATGGTATCTGTACGTTGTAGTTTGATCTTTTAAGATTATGGGCTGAGGTGCGTCAAAAAATTCCCAGCAGATATATGCCGTGACATCGGCATAAGTAATCGCATTATGGATATGCTGCGCCATATTAAAGGCATTGAGCCAGGTTGCATTACCGCTTGTGTTGCAATATTCCGTCATCCACAGTTTTTTATTACAGGAATTGGCCAGTGATTTTATCGGCAGCCAGCCATAGATTAAACTATCAGGATTATTATAGGTCTGGCCGTATGAATGCGTTGCAAGCGCATCGACATACCCCTTTGTTACGGGATCGCCGCAGATAACATCTGCCCGGGCAGTACCTTGGGAATTGGTAAAACTGCCAAACCAGCCGGTCTCGGGACCTAATATTTTAGTTGTTATATTCTCTGATGCAAAACGCGCCCCCACCACTTTAATAAAATTATTCAGGCTCGAAGCGGTATATGTACACGTTTCCCAAACCTCTGTAACATCCGGTTCGTTTTGCAGTGATATATAATCCATCTCAATGCCATAATAATCTTTGAGCGTACTAATCCAAATAACCACATACTCTGCAAACTCATTTTCATAGCCGGATATGACCTGGCCTCCGTTTTTAGTGCTGTCATTTGTTTTCATCCATGCAGGAGGGGAATAAATAGTACCCATTATCTTTATCCCCCTGTTTTTCGCTTCCCGCAATAAGTCCCTGAGGGACCCTCCGTGCGCCGCAGGATTGGGATTAAAGCTGGTAAGAATGCTCAAGTCAATATTGTTCCAGTCAATTACATTCGGATCGTTATTGTCATTCAGGGGTTCAAGTTCCGGGGCTATTCTAAACCTCAGTATGCTAATGTCAAGATCGTCAAAAAGATATGGATAAAAAGTAGAGTCCGGAGTATTCCATGCCTCAGCAACGCCCAATCCATCCATTGTCTGGTATTCCTGCGAGCCATCAATAGTCACCGCAACAGCCCATGCCATGGATAAGCTCCCCAGCAAAAGAACCACTCTTACGCCGGCGCCGAATGTTAATTTTGCCTTCATGAACGCACACCTTTCATTTTAATAGAGTGATCTTTCGGGTCATGGTTTTATCACCCGCTTTTGCTTTAATAATATACAGGCCTGTCTGCAGACTACCGGCATCCCAGGCATAGCGTATTGCGCCTGTCGTGTTCTGTCCGTCCCGACTCGGTCGATCCGAGGCGGGCGTACCAAAGCAAGAAACAAGCGTCTTGACTAGTGTTCCCTTTATATCATAGATACTTATCATTAAATTCCCCGCTGATTCCAGACCCCTGATTTCTATTGTGGTTTTTGGATTAAATGGATTGGGACTGACAATTATTTCAACGGTTTTTTCTTTTTTATTACTTATAGATATGCCCTTTGTGTCCGGGATGGGAAACATTAAATCTCCATAATTGAAAATCCGGACGTCGGCATAATTGCCCTTGGTTTCGGCAACGAGAAGTGCGCTGTCCACATTTTCAGCATTGGGATTCGACTGATCGCTCCAGCCATTCCCTGCTGAGGCGCAAAGCAAGGTTTGTGTACCTTCCCAGTTTACACCGTCAAACCTTGTAAGATAAAGAGAAGACGCATTAATGTCCGATCCGTCATAAGCGATGAACGTGCAGTAGAGTTTATCCTCCATGCCCGGACGCCTGTCCGCCTTTACCTGTACGGATATAATATCCTGATTTTGATTTAATACCGTGCTCTTTACAGTCACCATGTTGGAAGAAGTATAAGGCGGGGATATTTTGATATGCCTCAGATTCCGGTTTACGTTCGGATGGGTGTTCGGGTTCCCCACTAATGGAACAAAGAGGACGTGGACGTTCTTGTTTTCATCCATGCATATGCCCGGACGCAGATCATCGGGCGCGTCATTCGGCATTTCCCCGCCTACCTGGAAAGGCGCCTGCCAGGCTGCGCCGTCATAGTAGTTGCAATACAAAAATGTACCGCCGCTGGTCGAGACTTCCTTTTCTATCGAGGTCATGGAGAGCATTCGTCCGTTGGAAAGACTGAAACCCCAGTGGGCAGTGGAAGTCTTGCCGATTTTGCTTGGGGCCAACTGTTGAATCTGGGTTGTATCCCAGTCTTTAACGTTCAAGGGAAAAGAATTCCGCATTACCACCGGCGTGGTGTATTCATTACTTACGTTAACAGTATAGCGGCCGAAATACCAGAAATGATTGTAACTATCTCTATGCAAAGAACCGTAATAGATGGTGTATGGGGAGCAAACTCGATTATCTTCGACCTGTGTTAGTGAACCGTTTGATTCAAGCTTCAGGATGCCCGTATGGAGCTCAAAGACCGCAGGACTATCACTACTAGCCTTAACCGTCTGACTGTAAAACAGGGAATCGCCGATAAAACGCAGGTCCATGGAAGAAGACCCGGCAGACAAATAGGAAGTGAAAATGTCTTGCAAGGGCGTCCAATTAATTAAATCAGTCGAACTGGTATATTGATATTTGCCGCCGGTAGCGGTCCACACTAACACAAAAACAAAATAACGATTTTGACCCGGATGATAAGCAAGTTTCCGGTTATGTCCGCGTGTAATGCCGTGGGCCGCGGCATCGCTGGTAATTAAATAAGAGGTGCCAGCAAAACAAAGAGATGCAAGAACAGACATCATTACAAACATACCTTTAAAAGATACTGTTAACCTTTCTATTTTAATCAACATAATAAAAACCCCCGCTTTTTAAGTTGCCTTTATCGACTCCCTGTTTTTCTATACGCATTTTGCCTATAATTTGACACTATTTAATAAAAGTAATATTACCACGAAAGCAATCACTTCCATTCCTCAATTCAACGATATAGCTGCCGCAGCCCATTTGATTACCGAAGTTATCCCGGCCATCCCAAATTCCAGATGCGGAATGTTGAATGCTGGAGGAGGTATAAACCATCCTTCCGCGTATATCGTATATGTTCAAGTCAAAAAACGGCGCTTCACGGTTTGTATTCAGCAGTATAACATTAGCTTTTCCAGAAACAGGATTCGGCCATATTTTAATCCCCGCGTCTTTCATAAGGGATATTTGATCTGATGTGTGACTCGAACCTGCATTTTGAACGGCAATTATTCCCCTGAATGGATTGGCATTAAACATAATGGAATCCGGATTCAATCTTACAATATTCAAAATTGTGCCTCCCTGCACTACCTCCACACTATCATAATTCACTGGAAGTTTCACCAAAAGAGTCAATGGCAGATCATAGATGCTTGAGTCCATGGCATTGCCCTGGAATAAGATTTCAAATTGCGATACATTTGCGTTTTGAACGGAAACCGCATAATTTTTACGCTCATAGATGTACTTTAATACAGTCTGGGCCGGCGCCATCCATAAATTTCCATTGTCAATCTCCTGCCTGCAGAAATCAAGATGGGCCCTGAAAGTATCGATAGGGACAGGGTTCCATGAGGCGTCCTGAACCCCATGGGTTTCGCGTAGGGCCCAGCCGCCCTGACTGACAGCGCTTGAAACAAAGCTGTTAAGTCCCGAAAGCCCTTCCGCGGTCCCGAAAACCTGGTATTTTGGCCTGAATGGGTCGCTCAAATTATATGGATTGGGATTGGCCCCCCAACCACCGCTCCTGCACCCAAGAATCCCTTTGGTGCGCAGGTAATTGACTTTTACATCATCATAACTGTCATAAGGAAATGCGTAGAACAAACATTTCTGGTTTGGGACATTCCTGTCAATAGCCGCAAGGGCGCTGTCGACCTCTTTTGCAAACTCGGTGGGCCCCCAGCTCTGCAAATGGTTCCACGAATGGCATTCGATCCGATGCCCCCGGCTTACCATGTCCCTGGCAACCTGCCATTTTGCACTTGTGCAATGCGTTACAATGGTGGCAATGGAAACAGCCAATCCCCTGTTTGCAAGCATGGTGTCTGCGATCTGCTCAATACCGGGCGTCCATGAGCCCGGAAAATCATCCATTATCATAGAATAGGCGCCCTTGGCATTGTTCTGCCATGTTGCAATGGAAACGGATTGGGCCTGCGCCTTTCCTGTCATGACACAAGTTAACATGAAAGCGGATAAAATCGCAACCGCGAAAAAGAGCGATCCGCTGTTCTTATCCATTTCTTCCCCCTTCTTATAGATTCAACAGGAACCTGTAGGTAATTTTCCTTGTTAATCTTTTCATCCTCGTCAACATAAGACCTTCTCCATTTCTAAGTTGCTTTTATCAACTCCCTTTTTTAAAAACATGCCTTGACCAACTTCTTCGGTCTTTAAGCTATTGAATATTCCGGCGATTCTCTTCATATCAAATTTCTCCGACCTGTTATAATTGTAGATGCCGTTCTCCTCCTGTTCCACGTCCGTCAATTGCTTGTAGCAGAAGCCGCATATGTGCTTGAATCCGAGGATTGTTCTCACAAGGCCTTCAAGCCTGTCATAAAACTCTTGAACGGTTTCCAGTCCATCCCCGTTTCCCCAGGAATTGTCCGCAAAGGCCTTCTGGTTTTCCGGTATCCATTTGGTTCCGCCGAATTCATCTATCATATACGGCTGGCCGCTATAATCGCATTCTTTGTCAGGATACCTCCTGAATACACCTTTTTTCGGATCGGGCTTGAATATTTTGAAAAGCTTTACGGTCATTGCTCTTAAGTAATTGTCTTTGAACATTCAACCCCCTTTGATATTGTTGATAAAATACTATTTGAGCAGGACCAGCACCTTTGAATACGTCCTGCCGTCGGCAGAAACGCATGCGATGTATGTGCCCGATGGGAACGCGGAGGCATCCCAGGTTAAACCGGCCTTTAGTTGTGGACCTTTCACATTCATGTGTGAAACCAGCTTGCCATGGACATTGAATATGCTTAGTTTCACATGCCGATCATTTGCCATGCACGGATCGCTTATTGTTATTGTAGTCTGAGGGTTGAAGGGATTCGGTCGGCAAAAAAGAATCAAGTGATTTTCCCTGATTGATATCCCCTCTTTATTCATATCAAGATTCAGATACTTGTTAACCAAAGCATGAAGCTCTGAATCAATATTATTCAGTGCGGGAAGACTGTAGTTATAGACGACGACTTGCTTTCCAAGATAAGAGATTTCGTATCCATATGCATCCATGACGGATCCGTCATAATAAAGACTGTCGAGTTCTGAAAAATGGTTGTCGCTGAACAAACTGTCCAGCGCATCCATCTCCCCGCTCGAAAGAAGTGTGTCAATAATTCTAGCCCCAGCGGTTGAACAAAAACTGTAATGGAAATAACCGTTGACAGCCACGGTCAGCGTTTCGACGTAATTCAAGGCGCCAGTTGTGTAAGAAATCATTGGGGCGGGTGTGTCTGCCTGGACAGGCGTCAAAAACGCAGCCGACAGCAATAAAATCGTACACACAACAAGTAATCTGCCGTTTTTCACAGTTCCTCCTCATTTTAAATTATTATCTTTATCTTCCGCAATTAATAATGCAATTAGTGTGCCATAGGTTTTAAGCCCCTTTCAATATCTTAAAGGTATTGAATATTCCGGCGATTCTCTTCATATTAAATTTCTCCGACCTGTCGTAATTATAAATGCCGTTCTCCTCCTGTTCCACGTCCGTCAACTGCGTATAGCAGAAACCGCATATATGCGTAAATCCCAGGATTGTCTTCACAAGGCCTTCAAGCCTGTCATAAAATTCTTTAACGGTTTTTAAATCATCTCCGATTCCCCAGGAATTGTCCGCGAACGGTTTTCGATTCTCAGGTATCCATTTTGTTCCACCAAATTCATCCAGTATATATGGCTGACCGCCGTAATCGCACTCCTTATCAGGATACCTCCTGAATACGCCTTTTTTCGGATCGGGCTTGAGTATTTTGAAAAGCTTTTTTGGGTCCTGCTCGTAATGGTGCACTGTCCAAATGTCCGTCTTTACGTGAACATAACCGGATGTGTCGTTTATTGGGCGCGTCGGATCAAGGTCTTTTGTAAGCTTATATGCGTCGATATGAGCGCGGTAATGCTGATATCCGTCTCCGACATCACAAGTTTCGTTAAAAGGAGTCCAGGTTATTATTGAAGGATGATTGCGATCCCTGACCACAATTTCCCGCCATTCAGAAAGGAAATTCCTCGCTCCTAATGGACTTTTTATGTCGAAGCCCCAGCTTGATGATTCGCCCCATGTCAGATAACCGAGCTTGTCCGCCCAATAGTGGAACCTTTCTTCAAAAACTTTCTGGTGCAGACGGGCGCCGTTGAATCCGGCATTTTTTGAGAGTTCAATGTCTTTTTTTAATGCTTCATCTGACGGCGCTGTCCAAATGCCATCCGGATAAAATCCCTGATCAAGCACAAAACGCAGATAACATGGTTTATTGTTAAGAAAGATGCGGTTGCCTTCAATGTGGATTTTGCGCATTCCCGCATAGCTTTTAACAGAGTCAATAACATTCCCGTTTCCGTCAATTATTTCAAAAAACAAATCATATAAGAACGGTCTTTCGGGTGTCCATTCTTTTGGGTTCTTTATTGAAACTTCGCAAGAAATACCATTGAAAGCGGAACATTCTGCCTGTGCTATTGTCTTGTCTTCATTTTTAACCGATACACGGAAACGATGCCCTTGTTTTACGGCAAGGAACCGGGGGAGGATTATTAATTTTTCTCCATCAAGATCGGGTATGATCTGGGTATCGCGTTCAAGACCATATTCTGAGACTGCTTCGAGCCAGACGGTTTGCCAGATGCCGGTTGTGCGGGTGTAATAGCAGCTGTTAGACTTGAATGCCCCGCTCTGTTTTCCGCAAGGCTGGTGATTCGACCTTGTTTCATCCTTCACCCATACGACGAGGTTGTGCCTTTTCCCCGGATGCACATGGTGCGTTATATCTAAACAAAAAGACGACGTGCCTCCCCAGTGTCTGCCCGCGGATTTTCCATCTATAAACACCTCGCTTTCATAGTCAACAGCCCCAAAATGGAGAAGAATTGTTTTTCCCTTCCACTTGTGGGGGACTTTAATAATTCGGTGGTACCACATCATTTCAATGAAATCCTTGAAACCAACCCCGGATAGGGAACTTTCAGGACAAAAAGGAACCGTTATTTTCCCATCAAACCCCCTGCTTTCCGCAAATCCGCGCTCAATGCCTGACTTACCAAAATCGAATGAATAGGTCCATTGGCCGTTTAAATTGATCCAATCATTCCTTTTAAACTGCGGGCGCGGGTATTCTGGTCGTGGGAGAAAATGGTTGTTATTCATATTCTATAATATAATGTTATTTATTATATTTCAAATGGGTGAAACAGGCATTTCAATGAAGAATATACGCATGCGTGAAACCTCCTTTCGTTCTTCCGGAGAGGACAGGAATGCGGCTGTCTTTGATGTGTTTATTTCCGGCGTATCTTATTGTGATGGAACTTACTATATAAAAAGGAACAAGTCTGATGTTTGTGTCTTTGAATATATCAGGCAGGGGCAAGGCACTATTATTATTAATGGACAACAGTTTTTTCCGAAGCAGGGTGATGTATATATCCTCCATAAGGGCAGCGATCATGAATATTTCTCAGATAAAAAAAACCCATGGATAAAATACTGGTTCAACGTGAAGGGCGAGCTGGTTGAACAGCTTGTTTCAGTATACGGCCTGCAACACGTTTATCATATCGAGAATTGCCCGTTAAGGAAAACCTTTGAAAAAGGTCTGGCAATAGCCGGTAGAAAAGACATGGCCAGGCAGGAGATAAACGGCAAACTCTCGCTTGTGATTCATGAAATCATTATGAAAGCCGCAGCTCATTGCCGGTCTGCGGAGCCCGAGCACTCGGAACCTGTCTTGCGCATGAAGTTGCTGCTTGAAGACCGCGTTGAAGGCAAGGTTACGATCAAAGACATCGCGGCTGCGGCGGGAAGATCTACCTCACAAGCCATACGGATATTTAAAAAAGAAATTGGATTTACGCCATATGATTTTTTTCTGCAGAAAAAAGTTGAAGCCGCAAAAATCTATCTGCTTCATACGGGAATGAGCATAAAGGAAATTGCCTTGAAGCTGCAATTCGCTGACGAATATTATTTCTCCAATTTTTTCAAGCAGAAGACCGGCATAGCGCCTTCGCAATATAAAATAGCTGGTGACCGCCCACTGTAAGGACACGAAAAATCAAGTCTTACCATCTCACCAAAAGGAATACAGTGCATCAGTACTTGTGAGTTATTCATCACAGTTGCCAAAGACTATATGATTATTAACGAATTAGGTAGGCTTTGCTATCAAGAGTTACATTACCCGCCTGGGCCCGGATAAGATAGACGCCCGATGGCTGGCTTGAAGCATTCCAGATGACGCCCTTGGAAAATTCATTTCCGGAAGCAGGCAGCTTCTGAATCAATTTTCCGTGAACATCGAATATTTCAACAGTAATTTGATTTGTATTTGTCAAGTATTGTCCGGTACCGGATATTCTAACGCTCGGATTAAAAGGGTTGGGATAGATTTCAAGCCCGGCTTTCTTTTTCAGGTTGGGCAATGTACCCTTGATTTTTGTTCCATTGGTGCTCGATGGATTGGATATTTCGACCCATTTGTTGACCACCGCGCCGCTTATGGAGAGGTTTTCTACCGCACCGCTGTCAGCATTGAAAGTGTGTGTTTTTGGTACACCGTCTTCCTCATAGCCATAGGTGACCACTGCCTGGTCTTCGGCCGCACTGACACTATCTTCGTAATGGGCGTACAAATATAGCCGGTTCATGCCGCCGCTGCTTCCAGCATGGAATCGGGCGTAGAAGATATTTCCATAGTCTGCAAGCTCAGAGGTCTGGTTGAAAGTGGCGTTCCAATGCCGGCCAGCCTGGGTGGCATAGGTGCCGAAAGTGGTGAAGCTTGAGTTGTCGGGTGACACATTGAACGAATAGTCGTACGCTGTGCTCCATCCGCCGTATACATGCGCGGCCATTGAGCACCACTTTATCTTTGACCCATGGGGAGCAAGGACTTTGAAGGTAACATCGCCGTTACGCATTTTAGTTGTGAGCTGACGGGGGTCGTATGTGGTTGTATTCTGGACCATCATCCGCTTGGCATAGGCTGAGTCTGATATATCCAGATGCATGTTTATGGGCGTGGTCTTTTCTCCCCGCACATCACCGGTGGAGTAGATGATGGTATTGGACCCGGTCTTCAGACGGGGAAGAGGCATGGGCGCCACTGAAACCAGTGTCCGCGTGCCAAAAGAGACCAGGCCCGCGCTTCCCGTTGTTCCCGTGAAGGTGAATTTCACCAGGTATCCGTATCTCCCATACATCTGAATAGAAAGGTCGTGCACGGAATTCAGCGCTGTGCCGCTTTCAAGGGTCACCCATGTTTCTCCGTTTGTTATTGAATAGGAAACCTGTGTGGCGCCTTGGGTCTGATAGTTGATGATCGCGCCTCCTGTATCGTCGCTTCTGATCTGGACATCGTTTGCCCGCGCGATTATGGTATAAGGCGAGTATGTCTTGAATACAACATATCCGCTGCCATCCGTAGAAAGAAAGACGCCGCTGGTATTTTGGGCGACATTGCTGTCCGCATATACGCCATCGGCATAATCAGTGCTCGCGTCACCAAGATCGGGTGCGTATGTGATGATGCCAAAGCCAGTTTTATTCGCACTGCCGCCAAGGCCGCTTTCGAACGATTTAGGACCCTGTGGATCTAGGCTGAAATTCGGCCAGTAGCTATTTGCCACGCCAGCCCAATAGGAGCCTGCGGTGGTTGTGTTGCGGTTCCACTGTTCAATGGCCAAGTAAAATCTGCCGCTGTCCGATTGCCAGTACCGGCGGATTGTTTCACCCCTCCGCAGTACATAGTCCATGGTGTGGGTAAGAATATTCGGGCTGGGAAAGGTTTCACTGAAAGTTGATTGCAAACGGGTGCTGTCGGCCATTCCCTTAATCATAGAAAATGTCAGAAGCCCAGGTGCAATGGGATTGGTCTTTTGAAAGGGGAAATAAGGCGAGACATTGAAGGGGTTTGCATCGAAAAGGGACGAATTTGCGGCAAGGTCGGCCCACGAAGGAATTGTTCCGTCCGCTTTCTTAACATAGCCCCTCTGGTCAGGGTCAATATAATGCCAGGCACCGGCAAAATAAATTTCTGAAAATTTGTGGTAGTTTCTCATACTGCCGCATCGGACATCGAAACCTAGTGATTTCATGACGCCATTCCAACAGTCAGAATTATGGAAGCAGAGACCATATCCATGTACGTTGAACGAAAGGACCGGATCGCGCACTACACAGAACTCAATGCGCTCTCCGTAATTACTTACCACCTCTTGTTGGGCGCGGACGCCTGTGCGATCTTCCCATCCAGTATAATCCCCCCGTATATCCACCGAATGATAAAACCCCGTAACAGTATCGGTCAGATACGAAAACACAGCCTCGGCAAGCGCCTGGCCTGTTTTTCCCTGGAAATCCTGATACTGCAAAAAGTTCTGCCAATTGCCGCTCAGGTCAGCAACATGCTGTGTCAACACCTTTGGTGAATAGACTTTTGCGTGGCTGAACGATACAACGATGAAAAGAGACAGAAACAAAAGTGAAAATTTCACGACCCCTCCAGCTGGTTAAACTTAAAGCCCCTTCCGCATTAAATATAGGATTTTTATTGTCTTACCGCAATCCCAAAACTATTTTTACAATAAGCGGAGTAAAACCATGTCGAGCAGAACAGTACGGTATCTTATCGTCCTTATCGTGATTTGTACAACATGTATCGCGCTTTTTTTTGCCATACGCCATTTTACGGCAAGGGAAATCGTACAGCGCGAATTGGATAGCGCAGCGGCAAAAGAAATCGCTGAATACGGTCTGGAACAGGCATTGATCAATCTTTCCCAAGACCCCTTTTGGAACCAAGGTTTCAAGAATATTGTTCATAAGACAGGGTTTTATAATGTTGTGGTGGCCCAGGTTGCTGACAGTGAATATCAGGTGATTACCACAGGCAGGGCCGGGAAGATGAAGAAAGAGATACCCTGCAGGTATTTTATTGCGGCAAAAGACGGAGTTGTCAAGGCGCGCGGCCTCAAGTGCGAGTGATCCGCCCTATTTCAGCGGTTTCACCAGGTCCAGATTTCCCATTGCAGGATCTTTGAACCACTCTTTTTTGGCGTTAAAGATATTACCGGACGTATCGGGTTTGTCGCCGCTGAATACAAAGATGTTTCCCATTATTATATTGTCCCGGATTTTTGCTTTTTTAATATCCTGGAGAAAGACCGTCTGCTCAGTGGGTTGGGCGCTGTCGGGAAAGGTATTGTAGATCGTATTTTTTGCTACAGTGATGTTGATCCCAAAGCAGAGTTCGATGGGCCGTCCTATACCTGCTATGATGTAGTTGTTCCGGATAACGCCATTGGTCATGCAGTCCTTTTTTCCCGAAGGGTTGCCAAAGGCAATTCCCCTGTCGCAATGCAGGAAGAGATTGTCCTCGGCCACAATGTCCCTGCTGCCGTGCCACAGAAAAATCCCCGCCCTGCCGCCGCCGGTTGCGCCCCTGATGTTTTTGAACACATTGTGGTGGAAACGCCAGTTTTTCAGCATCATGCAGTCGATACCCGCGATATAGTCCTGGTCGCGAAGAGTGTCGGCATCGACCCGGTCCGTGTCCAACGGCGTGATCTGCTCAAAATAGCAGTATTCGACAACGCCGTTCTCGTTGAATTTGTTTGTTTTTTGATTGCGCACACCTTTTATTGAACGCTCGCCGATATCATAAAAATGCACATTGTGTATCAGAGTACCTGAAAGGGGGGGGAGCAGTTTGATGCCGTGGCAGCGCGAGTCTCTGAGCGTGATGTCGGCGATGGTCACTTTGTTGGCGGCAATGATGAACATCTCCTCATCGGCCGCCACCTTATTTTTGAAACCGAACATGCCGCTGATCACCACTTTTTCTGGGTCGCCTGACTGCCCGCGCAGGGTAATATTGTCCGCATTGAACTGGTAGCCGCATTTCCCGGTTTTGCATCCGTCATTTATTTTATAGGCGCCATCAGGTATAAGTATAGTCGTGTTTGGTTTAGCGTTCTTTATTGCTTTGGCAAGGGATTCGGAATTGTTTTTTTCAACAGTGATAATGGCCCTGCCGGCGGGGTCCTGTATGGCAGGTATGGTGCATTTCAGGTAGTCGGCCACAGAGATGGCCCAAGCGGCGCACGCGATGGCAAGTACTGTGAACGCGGATTTCATTTTTACCCCTTTGTTTCTGGAATAACATATTATATTTTGTTTCAGAAATACCATTAAAATGGAGTTGCCATGAATTGGGAATTACTGACATCACCTGAATTTGAGAAAGCCGTCAAAAAATGCGGACGTGTGTGCCTGCTGCCCTTTGGTGTCGTAGAAAAACACGGCGATCATCTGCCCCTGGGCATGGACGCCATTGCCATTCACGAGGTCGCCACAAAGGCGGCGGAACGCGAAACAGCAATGGTTTTTCCCTCTTTCTACCTGGGTCAGATATGCGAGGCACGGCACGTGCCCGGCACCATCGCCCTGCGGCCAGATTTGCTTGCACCCGTGCTCGAGAACATGTGCGATGAGATTGGCCGCAACGGGTTCACCAAAGTGCTTATCGTTAACGGGCACGGCGGGAACATTGATTTTCTCAAATTTTTTTCAATGACCATGCTGGGCCGAGACAAGGAGTATATGCTGTATGTCTGCCAACCCTGGTGCGACAACAAGGAAGCAAGCGCACACCTTGAATCCCCGTCCGGGGGAGGACACGGGGGAGAGGCTGAGACGAGTGTCATGATGCACCTTTGCCCTGAAATAGTCAAATACAGAACATATGGGAAATATGGCAAAGCGCTTGGCCGTTTTGACAGGTTCAGGAAAGAGGGCGTTGAGTCGGGTATCTGGTGGTATGCTGATTATCCAGGCCATTTTGCAGGTGACCAGACACCATGCACAGCGCAGAAGGGGAAAAAGATTCAACAGGCGCATGTGAACACGCTGGTCAGACAGATACGGGTGGTCAAGAAAGACGATGCACCCGCGCGTTTGTACAGGGAGTTTTTGAAACGGGCGAAAAAACCAGCAAACCGATTTCCGTAACCCGGTAGTTACGCGTAAAAGTAGTGGACCGCTATCTCTATCTTATTGAATTCAGTAAGGTTCCATACCTCAGGATTTTCCAACTTTATCCCATTTATTACGATTATCCGGTCAGTTTGCTTTTTCCCTTTTCCCTTGCGTGCAAGTGTGAGCGTGAGAGGGATTTTTTGATAACCTTTTCCGGTCCAGGCGTGGACCAGCCTTTTTAGTATAAAGGTTTCTTTCATCTCTTCAGGCAGGTTTGGCGCAATCGAGATGGCTGGAATACTTTTATTGTGCAGCGCGAATGTTATTCCTGCTATCCGATGGAATATTTCAATGATCCAGTCCGTTGATCCGGAGAGACCAAAATACATGCCTTTTCCAAAATGCGGGTCTTCTTTGTCAGACACATACGAGGTGCAAGGTGTTTCAAAGGGGCCTGCGAGCGATTCATCCCGCAGGGCCGACATGATGGGTTTAAATTGCTCCCATACTGTGTCTGCCTGGCCATCGATTCCCAGCCTGAAGAGATGCATAAACGCCTGTGCGTGGTGGTATTCGCCGTTCTCGGCGCAGCCCGAGGGCACAATGCCCATGCGTCCGGCCAGTTTGATCGCTTGCTCGTTATTCGCAATTGGCGTGGTAAAGAGTGAGAGCCCGAGTTTTTTGTTATAAAAGAGCGTGTCCACTGTTTTCAGTGTTTTACTGATCATGCCGTTGCTTCCGGGAATTTCATCAAGATACTCTCTTTTTGTGTTCAACATTGCAAGGCAAAAGGCCTGCGCAGTGAGGTCCCTCCGGTTTATCCTGTCAAAATCCCTGTCCCGCATTGACCCAAGCGTGTATCCTGTTTCGTGTATGGCGCTGATAAATCCCGCGTTTGCACCATCTTCCCATGCTGCTTTAATAATATTTTTCCTGAGTCTGTTAGCGAATGTTATTAAAACCGATGTATCATTATTGATCAACGTATCGATTGTTTCGACAAGCGCGAGAAAAACATGAGCAGACAAACGGATCTGCACGCCTCTGCCTTTACCGCGCGTTGCAGGGTTGCCAATTTCAGAGGTACCGAACATGTCGATGGGATCGCACCAGTCACCGTAGAGGATCTGGCAGCAGCCAAGAGGAGCGTCATTGGCATGGCGTTCGAAGCAGGCGAAGATTTCAAACAGCACTTCAACGATCTTCATTTCTTTGTCGCAGCCGATTATTCCGGAAATCTCCGGATGTTCAGGATCTGTGAGGCGAATTGTCTTTACTGTTTCATTCAAAATTGAAGCATCGCCTGTCTCGCGGATATACATGTTCAGGGCGTTTATGAGCCACACAGGGCTATCTGTATAGGGCCGGTTGTCGTTTTTCACTTCTTTGGTGCGGTTGAACCAGTGGCTTGGGTATTGGCGCGGGAACATGCCGTGGAGTTTTTCCACAAGGGTAAGGGGGCTGTTTTTGCCGAATCCCCCCTCTGTTGTCACATACATGAAGCTGAAAACATGCACCAGGTCAGATCGCACGCGTACGGGGTCTTCTTTGATCATGGGCCACATGTCCTGGCCCCGGTCGCGCGTGCCTAGCTCCACACCATCGGCAAGCTTTGCGCCATGGGCCCGGCAATTTTCATACAGTTCGCGCACGCCTGTCCAGACTGAATTCGCATAGTGCGCAGCGACCTTCTGATGGGGGAGTGCAATCTCAAAATTTGGGTGCGCACCAGCGGCTTCCCTCTTTTCTGTTGCATGGTTTGTTTCTGACAAAGATTTGATCAAGGCATTGGCCGCATTTTTAAACGCTTTGGTCATTGCGCTGTATGCGGGTTGTGTATAGCGGGCATTGTGTTTGAACGTGTCCATCAGTTTTTGGTCAGCCACATAGAGCAGTTTCTGGCGTACGCATGCATTTCTGCCCGCATTCAGCGAAAGAGTAAAACGGTTTGCACCAATAGCTGCAGTGGAAAAGCGCGTAAGTTTTTTGCCGACACCTTGCTTTAGGAAATTGCCCTTGAGCACTGCTTGCGGCATGGCAGCAGAGGTTGCTGTATTGCCGAAAAAGCCCGCATAATCACAGGTTGCGCCCGAAGGTTTTATTCCGTCACACTGGCTAAAAAGCCGTTTGATCTGCAAGATTGGGCTGTAGGGTACGCGCGCGGTCATGATAATGTCAGTGTCTGATATTGGCATACCCGCGTCGTACCAGAGTTCTTTGTTATAGACGAATTTCTGCGTTCCATGGAGAAAATATGAGGCCCATAGCAGGCCTTTTATTGGTTTTTTTCCTGTATTTTTAATGTAAATTTCCCGATTCAATACCGGCCCTGCTTCTGTCATAACAAGAAAGAGTCTGACTGCTGTCCAGAGGTTTTTAAATTGGGAGCAATACCACATGTCTCTGAAGGGGTCGCCGCGTTTCACGATTTTTATGCTTTGTGCCGGGCAGTTCAGGTTGTTTTCAGGATTTATGAGCGATACAATGCGCTTCTGTTTTTTATCAGACAGATCGAGCCATATGTTGCCGGAGGGGACTCCACGCTCGCGTTTTTCAACCGGGTCAAAATGGCTGTCGAGAACATTCACTTCCATGCCGTCTTTGAGCTTTACCATGAAACCAACGGAACCATTCGACATGAAGGTGGCTGTTGCAGGGCCTTTGCTGTCCACAAGCACTGATGGGCAGCCAAAGGGGTGGGATTGGTATATGACCTCACCCTGCGGTCCATAGCCGCCAAGTTTGCTGACCCTGTCCTGGATCTTGAGGCCAAAGATGTATTCAGCGTCTTTTATCATGAATGAAAAATGCAATATTCAAGCAGGATAAGGCAAAAGAAGCCGTGGACTGGTAGGGGTATCCGTGCGGGAACGGTCTTCCGCGAATTGGATGGTAAGTTCCAGCTCACGGCGCAGTTCCTCGCGGTTCGGTAAATAGAGTTGGTATTTCTGTACAAAAAGCTGGCTGTTCATCTGATAGGTGGCATATTCAACAAGCAGTTCATCCTTGTTGCGGGTGAGGATGATGCCAATGGGCGGATTGTCACCTTCGAGGTTCTCCTCCGCTGCAAAGTACCCGAGGTAAAGGTTCATTTGGCCGATGTCGTGATGCTGTACCTCGGTATTCTTCAAAGCTCTATTAGAACAAAACAGCGCAAAATACGGTGGTAGAAAACAAGGTCCACCCGATAGTGGGTATTGTTGAGGGTGATGCGGTATTGCCTGCCAACGAAAGTGAAACCTTTACCGAGCCCAAGGAGAAAGGATTGCAGCTTCCCCAGCAGTTTCCGGCCCGCTTCGCCGGAGCGAAGCGAGGCGAGTTGAATCTGAAATAGCCGCGGAAACGCTTTGGTATGGTAAAAACCCATTGCCTGTGAGGGATTTGGGCAATGACCTCGTCCACAAGCCGGATTCCCAGTAAAAGTGCCCGTTTCTGGTCGCATGAGGGGCAGCAAGACCTTTGCCGGCATGAATAGGCCACGAAAAATTCCTCGCCGCAATCCGGGCAGCGAACACGGGCAAAGCCTTCTTTCAGGTCCCCACATTTACGCGTCTTTATGCCCGATTCTCCGTTGTTGACAAGAACGACGCGAGAAGGATAATTTTACGATATGCGGGTTTTGTTCCAGAGAGAAATAGGTGTACGCCAAAAAACGCCCGCCATCCTAGCGGGCGCAAGGCAAAATATCTATAATTATTATGTATGATATCGAACAAGCCAACCCTTTATATCGAAACAACTGTTATAATCTATTATACATCAAGACCTAGTACGAACGTTATTTTACGCGGCCATCAAGAAATCACCAAGCTTTTCTGGGAAAATAACATGCGGAAATATGATCCTTGTATCTCGCTTTATGTCATGCAAGAGATTGAGAAGGGGGACAAGGAACGAGCTGCGAAGCGGAAATCATGTATAAATCATTTTGCCCTGCTTGAAATAACACCCATGATTGAAACGTTGGCCAAAGTTTACTCGAAAGAACTTAAAATTCCGGGCAAGGCTAAAATGGATGCCTTTCATCTGGCAACTGCCGTTCATCATGAGATTGATTATCTTGTAACCTGGAATTTCACTCATCTCTCGAATGGATGGATTCGCAGACAACTTGATAAAATAAATAACCGGTTGGGCATCAAGACTTCCATCATTTGCTCACCGGAAGAATTAATGGAGGCACAAAATGTTTAAAGATCCTATAGTTTGTGAGGTGCGCCGTACACGCAGAAGGATCGAGAAAGAGCTAGGAAATAACTTCGACAAAATTCAGGATTTCTTTCTTGAAAAGCAGAGACAGATCGATCCTTCTCGGATTCGCAGGGCTCCAAAGAAAACTCATTATAAATCAGTTGTTTAAGCCCCTCGCCACAAGCTCTTTGAAACCATCCCCTTTCTGCGCTATATGGTCAATTCCTTCTTTGTGTCAGGCCTGGTGGTCATGATGCAGCTCTTTTTTTCGTCCCTGGGCGGCTTTGCGCTGGCCAAATACGAGTTCAAGGGCAAGAAATACATCATGATACTCATGCTCATCCCGGGCCAGGTACTCATGGCGCCCCTGTATGAACTGCTCTACAAGTTCAGGCTGCTCGACACCTACACTGGTCTGGTCTCGCCCTGGGCGGTCAGCGTGTTCGGCATGTTCCTCTTTTCGCAGTCCATGAAGCAGATACCCCAGAGCCTGCTCGAGGCCGGACGGCTCGATGGCCTTTCCGAGTTCGGCATCTATTGGAACCTTGTATTACCGGTGTCGCGGCCCATGATAGGCGCCTTCTGCCTTATTTCGTTCATGGGTTCGTGGAACAACTTTCTCTGGCCCCAGATCGTGCTCAATTCCCAGGACATGTACACGCTGCCCATAGACAGCAAAAACGCTCAATGAGCAGGGAATAGGGCTTAAAAGCCTTCAGGAGAGCATTGATACCACAACATCGGGGGGAAAACTAATATTCCATGTGTTTGGCGCCCTGGCTGAGTTTGAAAGGGATGTTATACGGGAACGCACACCAATGCCGGACTTCAGGCTGCCCGGCTTCGTGGTCGACATGGGGGCAGGCCTATTACGGTGGACGATAAAAAGATAAAGGTAGCAAATGTTAACGGATAGAAATAATTCGATAGGGGAGATATGCAGGACAGTCGGGATATCGAGGACGACGTTTTACCGGTGTGTCCGTGGACGATAGCCTAGCGTACTTCAATTTCCCTTTCGCCAAACGACCCCCTGTTCAACGATTTCGGAGGGGCTGCCTCCATCTCTCAGAAAGCTTCTCTGGACACACTAGCGTAAGATTTTTTTCGTTTCGTAAGGCGACCCCAAACGAAAATTAATGAATGACCTCTTTTAGGTAACCGACAATACGTTGCTTGTTTGCATCAAGATTTGAGTATTGCTTGCCACAAACATCACTCAATCTGGCAAGGACTTTGCGGTTGATATCTTCTTGATTTTCAAAAATAGCCAGTGATTGGAAAGATCGGCCCCATCTTTCAAAACAATAAATAGAGATGGTTGCAACCTGGGTCCGATCGTCGCCGTTGAGTGCAAACACATAAAGTGGTTTCGGCATGCCATTAATTTTGCAGTCAACTTTGTAGTTGCCCATTGGATCTTGTGCCTCGTCGTGCCAGTCGAAAGTCCTTCGGTTTTCAGGAATGGTCTCGGACATAAGCGCAAAAAAATCCTCCTTGAAGGTGGATTTAACCCTTTCCTTTGTAAGGTAGGAGAGATCGGTCAGTTTTATTAAGGCCTGAATATAGGAAAAAAGAGCATTTCCATAATCTTTATTTGAAATTCTGCTGATAAGTACACCGTCGTGATCTGAAACGGAATAAATCGAGAGTGCGTTTGTGATGATCTTTTGTCGGGTTCCGGCCTGCAATGATTTTTCATCCATTTCATAGGTAAGATGCATCATGGTATGACCTTCATCGGAAAGCACCCACGAACCGTTATCTCGTTTAAGCACAATGGCAAGGTGGTCACCGTCATCAAACATGAAGGGGGTAAAAACCCGATAGCGTTCAATTCCCTCATTCTGGATTGTGATTTTTGAAGAAACTTTATTCTGAAATTCTTTCTCAATGGTTTCAATGGTCATGGTGAAACCCCCTCAAAAAGGTCGGTTTGTGATCCAGATTCAATATTTAAACCCGCAGTCATTAAACATGCATGCAGTTCTTGAATCCAGCCTACTTTTCTCAGAAATAGCCTGATTATTTCCGCGCTTTTTTCCTAATCCGGGAATCTCCTTGTAAAAGATATAGAGAAAAAAACGGGTGACATTTTAGTTTCTTTCCTCTCATTACTACTTTGCCGGTGGTTTGAGAAGAAAGGAGACACAAGCATGTCACCCGTGAATAATTTAACAAACGGCAAGCCTGGAAGCAAAGGAAATCTTTCATGCCCGAACTGCCCGTATTGCGGGTTTGGCCGGTGCTGGAAACACAGCACATATAAGCGGATAGGATTCCATAGGCTCCCTGGGGAACAGCAGCACGGGACCGTGACCATTCAGCGCTATCTATGCCGGCGACCTTCGTGTGGACATACTTTCTCTAAGCTGCCAGAGGAAGTTTTGCCCTATTGCCGGTTTTTTCTGGTTGATCTTTTATGCATTAATGATACCCTGGCGGAGGGAAAGTCTGCCTACTGGATAGCGAAGTATCAGTGGAGTATGTCCCTGCGAGTCATTCTCCGCGCTGTCAGCCTGATCCGGAGGGTGACACCTTGGCTTGGACGACTATATCGGGAAGCCACCGGAAAGGTAGAGACCGGTTTCCAGACACTGACTCAGTCGTTGCGGAAAACGATGTCCTGGTTTGGCCTTACCCGGCACTGGTTCCACACTCTTTACCCCTGCCGTGCCGGGCATATCTTCGACCCACACAATTTGGACATTAAACGCTGTTGACGGGAGTTTTTACTTTATCTCCGATGGTTTTTACACACATAAACCCAAGGAGGTAAAGCGATGACGGATTTTTCGAGACTCCCTGACGATCTGGGGCTGTGGCGCTTCGGCATCATTGCGCCCCTGCTGCACCGGAATGACGATTCTCCGCCCTTATACCGGGAATTGTGCGCTTTGGCGGAACGCATATTCTACACACCGGACGGGCAGGAGAAAATACTCTCTGCCGACACCCTGCGCCTGTGGCTCTGGCGTTACAAGAACCTCGGCTTGGCCGGACTGCGCAACAAACAAAGGAAAGACCGCGGCGGAACAAAGGTTCCTGAACCGCTGCGCATTGCATTGGCCCTGTAAAGAAAGGACCATCCTCTTTTCACGGTCAAGCGCCTGCTTGATGAACTGCTCCGAAAAGGGATATGGGACGGCCGCAGGCCCAGTCGCACGGCCATCTATCGCTTTACTGCCGCACAGGGTCTCAATCGTAACGTTCCGGAAACACCCCCCAGTGTCAAACCCTTTGAATACGCCCACTTCGGCGATCTCTGGAGTGCCGACTTTCTCCATGGACCTGCTGTCAAAGAAGGCCTCTATGAGAGGAAAGCCTATCTTCACGCCATCATAGATGACGCCACCCGCTATATAGTGGCAGCCACCTTTCACCTGGCCGAGGACACAGAAAGCCTTCTGAACGACCTCATGATGGCAATACGGAGGTTTGGTGTGCCCAGGCGCTTCTACACTGATAACGGCCCCGCGTTCCGCAGCTATCATCTCCGCCTGGTTGCCGCCAAATTGCGTGTCGCTCTGCCGCATACGCCATCCTATAAACCCCAAGGCCCGGAAAAATAGAAAGGCTCTTCCGTTCCATACGTGAAGGCTTCCTCGACGGAAGGCAACGGTCATCACTACAGAAACTAAATGCTGACCTTGCAGAGTGGGTGGCGCACGGTACCACCAGACCGTCCATTCATCCCTGGGCATGTCCCCTCTCAACAGAAAACTCACCGACCAGGGTCAACCTCTGACACAAATCGACCCCACCGTGAACATCAACGATCTCTTCCGCATGGAAACAACCAAGACCGTACGCTCCGACGGATGCATCAGCATGTGGGGAATACGATTCGAAATCCCTGACGCCTATCCAGGCGAAGAGGTTCAAATCTACTACGTGCCCTGGGACCATACCTATCTTCTCAGTGGTCCCGATAAAATCTTCACCAGACCGCTCGACCCGCTCAAGAACGCGCGCAGATTCGACCACCCTGCCAGAGGAAAAAGAGACAACCATACCAATGACCAAAAGGAGAAACTGTCATGAACAAACCCATCAAAAGCACAACACCACTCTCTGCCGCAGAGTTTTTCAAATACCGATATCCGCCCTTCGCAGATACCTACGAAATCCAGGAACCATTCCAAAGCGAAGCGGAAACCCTCATTTTAAACCGCTCCCTCGCACTCATACGCCAGGGAAAAAGCCTCGCCATCTACGGCGAAGCGGGCGCTGGAAAATCCATGCTCATCAAATCCATCGCCCAAAAACTCGACCAGAAAAACTTCCAACCCCAATCGGACAAGCCTTTCCCTGTCATCATCGTCGATGACGCCCACGACATGGAAAAACAATCCTTCTTCAACCTCTGCTCCCTCCTCCACGACGCTCAAACCAGAACTGCTGCAGCAGCTCTTGTCCTTGCAGGACAACCCGTCCTTAAAAAAATCCTCACCCTCGACATCTTCGCCCCGGTCAGGACCAGGCTCGCATGCCGGTTCCTCCTCCCCAAGCTCTCCATCGAGGAAACAAAGGAGTTCGTCAGATACCGCCTCCAAACCGCCGAGGCTGACGCAGACCTCTTCCATGAACAAGCCATTGAATCCATCGCCGCCGACTCCGCAGGAAACAGGCGCACACTCATGAATCTCGCAGCCTTGTGCCTCGAAGAGGCCGCACGAAGACAGGAAAAAATAATCACCGCAGATGTCGTCAATATGATCACAATGGAACAAGCGGATTGATTAAACCGGGGGGACAACCAAAAAGATCATCCGCTGCTTGTTCACCCGGCTGACTTTAGGAATTTATCACGAAAATTAAGTGCGTATTAAATGCGGGATTCAACACCCCGTATCGGCAGGGTAACTATTGATTCTCTCCATTAACGTTGACTTCGAATAGCTGATCGTAATTTGCTCTTCCACCCTTTATTTAAGTAGAACCAGCCGTTTTGTAAGGCGGACATTGCCCGTCGATAATATCACAGTATAGAGGCCTGAGGCGGCCGGTTTTCCGTTGCCGCTTCTGCCATCCCAGGTAAAACTGTTCCTGAAATATTTTCCGATCTTGAACTCTTTTATGATCCTGCCCCTGCTATCCATGATAAGAAGTTCTGGAAGTTTTCCGTAGTGGCTGTAATAACCGGGAACAAAGCAGTTTATCTGCGCAGAAGGATTTGCCGGGTTTGGACTAATCTTCAGCTGGACGGAGCCAGAATTTATTCGGAATGATTCTGTCGCACTTGTAACCGGTGAAAGTGAGATGTAGAGCGGGCCTAAGTCAGGAATTATTTCGGCCATTACTATAATTGCACCATTGGTATCATAAGGGGTAACCTCCTTAACAACATTGTTCTGCGAAGCGTAGACAGTCTGTCCCAGCCAGCCGGTTGGAACTTCTGTCTCTATTGTAAGGGGGGCATCATAAAGAGAATCGATCAGGGTGTCGGTTATGGTTATGGCGATAGTGTCATTACTAACGGAGGTTTCCAGATTTCCGTATACTCTCTCCTTCATATAGAGTATTATATCACGAAAAGTGTCTACCCATAGATTATTTGAATCTACCTGTGATTTTAGCCAGTCAAGTTCTTGTATAAAAAGAGCCTCCGTTGGAAGACCCGCGTTATTATCGGATACTCCATGCCAGTAAGCGTGCCAGAAACCACCTTTCTCTATGGCGTTGGTGGTTATTTTCTCCTGATAAGTCTCCAGAGTCCAGTTGTCAGCACCACCACGGTGAATACAGAAGAAAGGATTAGGGTTGATGGTTGTATCGGGGGTGAGTGCCATTTCGTAGGAGAAGCCGTTATAGCCTCGCTGGCAGGGGTGGCAGTCCGGGAAACTGGCATTAGTACGGGAGTGATCTGTGGCAATAACCCCAAGGCTGTCAAGTATGCTCCTGGATTCTTTTGAACCGTATGTATTGGGGTGTATGGCAGTCAACACCTTATAACCCGGTATGTTCTGCTCAATCTCAAGAATTCCTTCGCGCACATCGGTATAATAGGTCTCAACACTGTCGGTTCCACAGTAATTCTGAGGTGCAAGGTGCATCTGATTAATGGAATTGATCTCATGTCCGTGGTCTGCAAGGTTCTGCCATTCGCTCCAGGCGTCGCGCGTTGTTGCAAGGCCAGACCAAATTGCCCAGTAGGCGTGGAAGCCGCGATTGGTCAGGATGGTGTCTATAAGATTTCCAGCAGTTGTGGTATAAGAGTTCCAGTCAAACCCGATCGTTAGTGAGGCTTTTGCTCCGTTTTTCCAGGGCTTGATCTCTGTATCGCCAACGGCGGCAACTAGAACGCATGCGGTGATCAAAAGTAATGAAATTAATTTTTGTATACCCATAATATTAATATAGTTAAATTATTTAATCAATGTTATTCTCTTTGAGAGAACTCTGTTGCCTACGGTTGCCTTTACAATGTAGATGCCGGATGGTTGAGAGGCAGCGTTCCAGGTGTATGTGTTACTTATTGGATGGGCATTATACTTCTTTTTGTCAGAATCATCGTTGTATAATGCCCTTACAAACGTATGCACACATACACCATTCGCATTATAGATTGCCACGGTTGCATTATTATCAATGTGTGTACGGGCTACATCAATTTTAATAACCGCAACCGGATTAAACGGATTCGGACTCACCACTATCTCCTCATCTGACTCAATTTCTAACCTTTTACCACTCTCAATCTTGTTCTGTTCAGGCTCCCACCCTTCAGGTAGAAGGACCGGCTGTTCAGGCCTATTGTCATCCACAACAATTTCGTATGCGACAAGTTTTACCTCAGGCATCGCAATAACAAGCCAGAGAAGCTGCCGTTCATCATCCCAGTGGACAGCTCCAAGCAGGGTTGCTCTGCCCCCACCCTCTTCTACCCAATCAATACCTGTTCGGGGCCATTCGAAATCTACTGAAGCGCACTCCCAGGGCTTCCGGGTTCCATCTGCCACTTCGGCAAGATGGTCAGGATCATAGACCCTTCCCACTCTCCCATAAACCCCCTTTGGGTAGACGGCATTCTGGGTTCTGCTTTCATGGTCGCCCCGGTTTCCTCCGCTGCTTGCCGTACTGTAAAAAACAGCCGGATCTTCTACCAGAAAAAACCTGCCACTTCCGCCGTCACCCTGCGCATCATAGTCGAGGATTCCACGAGCAAGGTTGTGAGTAGCTATAATCCCTTTAACCTGAGGGTGGTTTATATATGCAAGACCTCCAATATCACCCGCTTGCCAGTAACCTCTATCCCAGCACCCTCCTACAGAATCTGGTTCCCACCAAATGGGTAGCGGTTTCGCTTCCTCGTCTCCATAGGTATAATAGGGATCCCGCCTGGCAGGATAATCCATCGGAAAGTCCAGCAGATAGGTGGCGTTTGAGTCACCAATATTCCATACCCCAAGAGCTGGACCTTGAGGGGAACCAAGTACGTCGTACCCCCCTCTGCCAAGCAGAAAGTTGTTTCCATTGGCGTTAGTATTAGCCCAGGCGGTATCAGCTACCCTCATAAAACCTGACCCCAGCCCCTGCATCATATGGAAGTCCCCGGTTACCTGGGCTGAATCCGAAATAATAACATACCGTGTCTCTTCGTCGGTCTCCAGGTTGATCTTTGCCATCCAGGTGCGTTCAAAAGGTCCTCTGTACGATTTACGAGCGGAGGTCAGCAGTTCGTTCTCTGAGAGCCAGAATACACCGGATGGATTTATCTTATCAACACCATCAAAGGCTCCCCGGCTTCTACCCTCTGTCATTGTCGGCCAGGGCTCTCCAACTGCACCTATACTATCCGGTTCAATAAGCTCCAGTACATAACCTGCAGGATGGTTGATCGCCCATCTGTTTGTACCAGGCAATTTGTCTATCTGGCCCGCAGTCCATATGAGAGCTTTTTTGTCTTTCATCACATTTGGAACATTGAACCCACCAACAAGGTTTAAATACTTGCCCTGCAATAATATTTTCTCTCCACCCTGGGCGATTGATGCAAAAATAATTAGAAGTAAACATAAAAGTAAATTAGTGGACTTATTCATGACAATTTCTCCCTGGTTTGAGTGAGCCTTAATAAACTGCGTTATATATTGTTATTTTATAAAATATACTCCTGTTTTCTACCCTTTTATCAATTATTTAATTAAGGTTATCCGCTTTGTAAAAACCCGTCCATTACCCATCGCTTTGATAATGTATGTGCCGGAAGTAAGGCCATTTGCGTCAAACACGATAGCCCGATTGCCGGTATTGGATATCTGGAAGTGCCGCAACAGCACCCCCTGAATGCTGTAAACACCTATCGCACAGCCTTTAAAAATATCCGAATGAAGCGCATTCAGTCCGGAGATAGTAATAACGGTTGATGGATTGAATGGGTTGGGAGATGCGGATATTGAAAAATCATGGTTTTCTACCTGTCGTTCTGTTGTTGTTGCCGGCGCTTCGTTAAGTATGGGGACTTCCAAAAAGGTAAATGCACCTACGCCTAATGTACTCTTTATGCAGGGACCATCGTCGTATGGTATAACCGTATCTGCATCATGGTAAATGCCATTGGTGATGTACGAAACATACGATGCATTCGACGCTTCTTTCAACCTTAACACTATTCTGGTTCTATCAAGGACATACCCGGAATCAACAACCATTGAGTCACCATGCAATTCCGTATGATAAAAATCCGATACGCCTTCGGATATAATCTGAGAAGTATCCAGCAGATAGAAATAATCTTTAAGGAACCTGCCTAGAGAGTCGTTCTGCCATATCACCGGTTGAGAAAACTCAATGACGATCTCATCATGAGCTTCGGAACGGTACCACGCCCGCAGCACATCTGGAGGAACCACCCCCTCTTTATTGGAACCGTAAAAATCATGGGCAAGAAGATCGCCCACCCATTGCCCCATTTGCAGATATCCGGATGGAGTGAAATGGGCGAGGACATGACCCGTAAGCCCGATCTCCGGAATCGCCGCTACATCAGCATACTGTCCCGGAATACGGCGTTGTATTTCACGGATCACTTCGTTGTTGCTGCTTCCGCTCCCGCTCGGATGAAGCTGAAACAGATAACAGTGTTTGAAACCAAATACATCCTTCCAGGCTTGGTAAAGTTTATCAAAGGTGGCCGCATAGGTCTGATATCTAAGATCACTACCAGCATCGGCCTCACCCTGGTTCCAGAACAGGGCTTTAAGCTTATGAGCAAGCCTTGCTTTTCCCACACGATATTTTAATCTTCCAAACAGTCCCGCATTACCGAACAGAGTGTCTGGATTTGTCGAATCAGGCACGAATAATTCGATCTGCCCACCCGAACGGCCCCCGTTGATGACCGCAATCGGAACTTGAGCACTCTCCATAAGCACCTCTGCCATTCGGAGCCCCCAGACACCCACATAGCAATGCGAACCTGGGATGCCAGGTGATCTGGATTGCGCCACTCCCCAGAACGTATCGGCTATCATAGGCAATGGATCGGTTACATAAGAGGGTGTGCTCTCCTCGTTCCGCCACATTGCATCACCAAACGAGCGCACCCAGGGGTTTTGCCAATGGGCAAATCCCTCTTTGGGGTCCATGAGCACGCAGATCGAATTAGACTGACCGGTTATTGCGAATGCGTCTCCGCATACCACGCTATCGGCCTGAGCTATGGTATCATTATCAAGCAAAACGCTCACTGCATAGTTTGCCAACTCGGCATGAATCTTCAGTTTGAGAGAAAATGGCGCCGCGCCGCCACTATATTCAAGCAGCTGCGTTTCTGATGAATGAGGCTGACCCTCCCGAGCAATTGCGACCAGTATTTCCGAATAGCCTGCTTCTAAGACTGTGCCGGCAACCTCCACCACCGCAGAGTCATCAGAATCGCGGGCATACAACTGGAGGTCTTTGGGCAGGGCGGAAAAGACAACCTGGGCCGGTAAAACGGACCAGCAAAGAAAAAAAAGACTAACCGCCATTCTGCACACAACAATCCTCCGTCAGGGTTTTTTCTTATAGTACGATTCTAAGTGCGTAGTTTCCCGGTCATTTCAGTAAAGTCACTCTCTTTGTAAGATGAACATTACCCGCAGTCAGCACCACAGTATATACACCTGAAGCAGCCGTTTTTCCGTTACCGCTTCTGCCATCCCAGGTAAAACTGTTCCTGAAATATTTTCCGATTTTAAACTCTTTTATGATCCTTCCCCGGCTATCGAGGATACGAAGTTCTGGAAGTTTTCCATAATGGCTGTAATAACCGGGAACAAAGCAGTTTATCTGCGTAGAGGGATTTGCCGGGTTTGGACTTATCTTCAGCTGGACGGAGCCTGAATTTATTCGGAATGATTCTGCCGCACTTGTAACCGGTGAAAGTGAGATGTAGAGCGGGCCTAAGTCAGGAATTATTTCGGCCATTACTATAATTGCACCATTGGTATCATAAGGGGTAACCTCCTTAACAACATTGTTCTGCGAAGCGTAGACAGTCTGTCCCAGCCAGCCGGTTGGAACTTCTGTCTCTATTGTAAGGGGGGCATCATAAAGAGAATCGATCAGGGTGTCGGTTATGGTTATGGCGATAGTGTCATTACTAACGGAGGTTTCCAGATTTCCGTATACTCTCTCCTTCATATAGAGTATTATATCACGAAAAGTGTCTACCCATAGATTATTTGAATCTACCTGTGATTTTAGCCAGTCAAGTTCTTGTATAAAAAGAGCCTCCGTTGGAAGACCCGCGTTATTATCGGATACTCCATGCCAGTAAGCGTGCCAGAAACCACCTTTCTCTATGGCGTTGGTGGTTATTTTCTCCTGATAAGTCTCCAGAGTCCAGTTGTCAGCACCACCACGGTGAATACAGAAGAAAGGATTAGGGTTGATGGTTGTATCGGGGGTGAGTGCCATTTCGTAGGAGAAGCCGTTATAGCCTCGCTGGCAGGGGTGGCAGTCCGGGAAACTGGCATTAGTACGGGAGTGATCTGTGGCAATAACCCCAAGGCTGTCAAGTATGCTCCTGGATTCTTTTGAACCGTATGTATTGGGGTGTATGGCAGTCAACACCTTATAACCCGGTATGTTCTGCTCAATCTCAAGAATTCCTTCGCGCACATCGGTATAATAGGTCTCAACACTGTCGGTTCCACAGTAATTCTGAGGTGCAAGGTGCATCTGATTAATGGAATTGATCTCATGTCCGTGGTCTGCAAGGTTCTGCCATTCGCTCCAGGCGTCGCGCGTTGTTGCAAGGCCAGACCAAATTGCCCAGTAGGCGTGGAAGCCGCGATTGGTCAGGATGGTGTCTATAAGATTTCCAGCAGTTGTGGTATAAGAGTTCCAGTCAAACCCGATCGTTAGTGAGGCTTTTGCTCCGTTTTTCCAGGGCTTGATCTCTGTATCGCCAACGGCGGCAACTAGAACGCATGCGGTGATCAAAAGTAATGAAATTAATTTTTGTATACCCATAATATTAATATAGTTAAATTATTTAATCAATGTTATTCTCTTTGAGAGAACTCTGTTGCCTACGGTTGCCTTTACAATGTAGATGCCGGATGGTTGAGAGGCAGCGTTCCAGGTGTATGTGTTACTTATTGGATGGGCATTATACTTCTTTTTGTCAGAATCATCGTTGTATAATGCCCTTACAAACGTATGCACACATACACCATTCGCATTATAGATTGCCACGGTTGCATTATTATCAATGTGTGTACGGGCTACATCAATTTTAATAACCGCAACCGGATTAAACGGATTCGGACTCACCACTATCTCCTCATCTGACTCAATTTCTAACCTTTTACCACTCTCAATCTTGTTCTGTTCAGGCTCCCACCCTTCAGGTAGAAGGACCGGCTGTTCAGGCCTATTGTCATCCACAACAATTTCGTATGCGACAAGTTTTACCTCAGGCATCGCAATAACAAGCCAGAGAAGCTGCCGTTCATCATCCCAGTGGACAGCTCCAAGCAGGGTTGCTCTGCCCCCACCCTCTTCTACCCAATCAATACCTGTTCGGGGCCATTCGAAATCTACTGAAGCGCACTCCCAGGGCTTCCGGGTTCCATCTGCCACTTCGGCAAGATGGTCAGGATCATAGACCCTTCCCACTCTCCCATAAACCCCCTTTGGGTAGACGGCATTCTGGGTTCTGCTTTCATGGTCGCCCCGGTTTCCTCCGCTGCTTGCCGTACTGTAAAAAACAGCCGGATCTTCTACCAGAAAAAACCTGCCACTTCCGCCGTCACCCTGCGCATCATAGTCGAGGATTCCACGAGCAAGGTTGTGAGTAGCTATAATCCCTTTAACCTGAGGGTGGTTTATATATGCAAGACCTCCAATATCACCCGCTTGCCAGTAACCTCTATCCCAGCACCCTCCTACAGAATCTGGTTCCCACCAAATGGGTAGCGGTTTCGCTTCCTCGTCTCCATAGGTATAATAGGGATCCCGCCTGGCAGGATAATCCATCGGAAAGTCCAGCAGATAGGTGGCGTTTGAGTCACCAATATTCCATACCCCAAGAGCTGGACCTTGAGGGGAACCAAGTACGTCGTACCCCCCTCTGCCAAGCAGAAAGTTGTTTCCATTGGCGTTAGTATTAGCCCAGGCGGTATCAGCTACCCTCATAAAACCTGACCCCAGCCCCTGCATCATATGGAAGTCCCCGGTTACCTGGGCTGAATCCGAAATAATAACATACCGTGTCTCTTCGTCGGTCTCCAGGTTGATCTTTGCCATCCAGGTGCGTTCAAAAGGTCCTCTGTACGATTTACGAGCGGAGGTCAGCAGTTCGTTCTCTGAGAGCCAGAATACACCGGATGGATTTATCTTATCAACACCATCAAAGGCTCCCCGGCTTCTACCCTCTGTCATTGTCGGCCAGGGCTCTCCAACTGCACCTATACTATCCGGTTCAATAAGCTCCAGTACATAACCTGCAGGATGGTTGATCGCCCATCTGTTTGTACCAGGCAATTTGTCTATCTGGCCCGCAGTCCATATGAGAGCTTTTTTGTCTTTCATCACATTTGGAACATTGAACCCACCAACAAGGTTTAAATACTTGCCCTGCAATAATATTTTCTCTCCACCCTGGGCGATTGATGCAAAAATAATTAGAAGTAAACATAAAAGTAAATTAGTGGACTTATTCATGACAATTTCTCCCTGGTTTGAGTGAGCCTTAATAAACTGCGTTATATATTGTTATTTTATAAAATATACTCCTGTTTTCTACCCTTTTATCAATTATTTAATTAAGGTTATCCGCTTTGTAAAAACCCGTCCATTACCCATCGCTTTGATAATGTATGTGCCGGAAGTAAGGCCATTTGCGTCAAACACGATAGCCCGATTGCCGGTATTGGATATCTGGAAGTGCCGCAACAGCACCCCCTGAATGCTGTAAACACCTATCGCACAGCCTTTAAAAATATCCGAATGAAGCGCATTCAGTCCGGAGATAGTAATAACGGTTGATGGATTGAATGGGTTGGGAGATGCGGATATTGAAAAATCATGGTTTTCTACCTGTCGTTCTGTTGTTGTTGCCGGCGCTTCGTTAAGTATGGGGACTTCCAAAAAGGTAAATGCACCTACGCCTAATGTACTCTTTATGCAGGGACCATCGTCGTATGGTATAACCGTATCTGCATCATGGTAAATGCCATTGGTGATGTACGAAACATACGATGCATTCGACGCTTCTTTCAACCTTAACACTATTCTGGTTCTATCAAGGACATACCCGGAATCAACAACCATTGAGTCACCATGCAATTCCGTATGATAAAAATCCGATACGCCTTCGGATATAATCTGAGAAGTATCCAGCAGATAGAAATAATCTTTAAGGAACCTGCCTAGAGAGTCGTTCTGCCATATCACCGGTTGAGAAAACTCAATGACGATCTCATCATGAGCTTCGGAACGGTACCACGCCCGCAGCACATCTGGAGGAACCACCCCCTCTTTATTGGAACCGTAAAAATCATGGGCAAGAAGATCGCCCACCCATTGCCCCATTTGCAGATATCCGGATGGAGTGAAATGGGCGAGGACATGACCCGTAAGCCCGATCTCCGGAATCGCCGCTACATCAGCATACTGTCCCGGAATACGGCGTTGTATTTCACGGATCACTTCGTTGTTGCTGCTTCCGCTCCCGCTCGGATGAAGCTGAAACAGATAACAGTGTTTGAAACCAAATACATCCTTCCAGGCTTGGTAAAGTTTATCAAAGGTGGCCGCATAGGTCTGATATCTAAGATCACTACCAGCATCGGCCTCACCCTGGTTCCAGAACAGGGCTTTAAGCTTATGAGCAAGCCTTGCTTTTCCCACACGATATTTTAATCTTCCAAACAGTCCCGCATTACCGAACAGAGTGTCTGGATTTGTCGAATCAGGCACGAATAATTCGATCTGCCCACCCGAACGGCCCCCGTTGATGACCGCAATCGGAACTTGAGCACTCTCCATAAGCACCTCTGCCATTCGGAGCCCCCAGACACCCACATAGCAATGCGAACCTGGGATGCCAGGTGATCTGGATTGCGCCACTCCCCAGAACGTATCGGCTATCATAGGCAATGGATCGGTTACATAAGAGGGTGTGCTCTCCTCGTTCCGCCACATTGCATCACCAAACGAGCGCACCCAGGGGTTTTGCCAATGGGCAAATCCCTCTTTGGGGTCCATGAGCACGCAGATCGAATTAGACTGACCGGTTATTGCGAATGCGTCTCCGCATACCACGCTATCGGCCTGAGCTATGGTATCATTATCAAGCAAAACGCTCACTGCATAGTTTGCCAACTCGGCATGAATCTTCAGTTTGAGAGAAAATGGCGCCGCGCCGCCACTATATTCAAGCAGCTGCGTTTCTGATGAATGAGGCTGACCCTCCCGAGCAATTGCGACCAGTATTTCCGAATAGCCTGCTTCTAAGACTGTGCCGGCAACCTCCACCACCGCAGAGTCATCAGAATCGCGGGCATACAACTGGAGGTCTTTGGGCAGGGCGGAAAAGACAACCTGGGCCGGTAAAACGGACCAGCAAAGAAAAAAAAGACTAACCGCCATTCTGCACACAACAATCCTCCGTCAGGGTTTTTTCTTATAGTACGATTCTAAGTGCGTAGTTTCCCGGTCATTTCAGTAAAGTCACTCTCTTTGTAAGATGAACATTACCCGCAGTCAGCACCACAGTATATACACCTGAAGCAGCCGTTTTTCCGTTACCGCTTCTGCCATCCCAGGTAAAACTGTTCCTGAAATATTTTCCGATTTTAAACTCTTTTATGATCCTTCCCCGGCTATCGAGGATACGAAGTTCTGGAAGTTTTCCATAATGGCTGTAATAACCGGGAACAAAGCAGTTTATCTGCGTAGAGGGATTTGCCGGGTTTGGACTTATCTTCAGCTGGACGGAGCCTGAATTTATTCGGAATGATTCTGCCGCACTTGTAACCGGTGAAAGTGAGATGTAGAGCGGGCCTAAGTCAGGAATTATTTCGGCCATTACTATAATTGCACCATTGGTATCATAAGGGGTAAGCTCCTTAACAACATTGTTCTGTGAAGCATAGACAGTCTGCCCTAACCATTCTTCGGGAACTTCTGTCTCTATGGTTAGGGGAGCATCATATAAGGAATCTATCAAGGTGTCGGTTACAGTTATGGTGATCGTATCATTACTAACCGAGGTTTCCAGATCAGCATATACTCTCTCCTGCATATAGAGCATTAGGTCTCTGAAAGTACCCACCCATAGATTATTTGAATCTACCTGTGATTTGAGCCAGTCAAGTTCCTGAATGAAAAGTTCCACAGTCGGTAGTCCGGGATTAGTATTGGAGACACCGTGCCAGTAGGCGTGCCAGAAGCCGCCCTTATTGATAGCGTTCTCAGTGACCTTGGTTTTATACCCGTCCAGCTCAGCATTATCAAAATTTCCGCGACTAATACAAAAGAAAGGGTTGGGAGAAATTGTCGTATCTAGACTCTCGGCCATCTCATAGGTAAAGCCCTTGTATCCTCGCTCACAGGCGTCGCATCCGGGGAAGTTTGAATTACCCCGAGCATGGTCTGTTGCGATAATACCCAGGCTGTCGAGGATTGCACGGCCCTCATTAGTTCCGTAGGTGTTGGGATGGATGGCAGTTAAGACCTTATAACCGGGAATATTACGTTCTATCTCAAGGACTCCCTCACGAACATCTGTATAATAGAGTTCAACACTGTCGGTTCCGCAGTAATTCTGCGGAGGCATATGCCATTGATTTATGGTGTTGATCTCATGGCCATGATCAGCTAAAGTCTGCCATTTGCTCCATAAATTTTTTTGAGTTGCTAAACCTGACCAGATAGCCCAGTAAGCATGGAGACCTCTGTTTGTGAGCAGAGTGTCAAGCTCTTGACCGTAATTCCAGTCAAATCCGATCGTTAGTGAGGCTTTTGCTCCGTTTTTCCAGGGTTTGATCTCTGTATCGCCGGTTGCTGAAAAACCGATTGCTATTGTAATTAAAATTAGTAAAATCGATCTCATTACATTTGCTCCATTTAAATTACCCAAATTCAATTTTCAAGTGCAACACTCCCCAAATTCAGATTCAAAGATGTAATTCTACTTCCGTTAGATTCCGTAACTTGTTCAACAGTCCAGTTATTCCATCCATTCAGATCCAGAATTGACCTGACTACTAGAGAATCATCTGAATAGCTTTGACCATAATTAAGCGCCGCTAAGAGCAGCAATAAAAGAAAATGTTTCATCAGTCCCCACTATTTAAGTAAAGTTACCCGCTTTGTCAGAACTTTGGATCCCACTGCTGCCTTGACAATATATATACCAGAGGGGTGGGGCGCGGCGTTCCATTTTAAATTGGATATTTCAGATTTTAAATTGATAAATGATGGCGTTAAATCCTACATTCCGCAGATATGTTTATATATAGCGTGAGCTGGAACCCATTGAGAAACTGGTAGTTACGACGATTTGGTCAAAATTATTCGTGCGGACTTGGAA
>C687J26660_1000163_pt1 | contig 25870 bp, 23 predicted proteins | sample RifOxyA3_FD_26660 | JGI IMG/M metagenome (IMG submission 26660)
GATCCGGTATTTTTTTTTACCGCGCCATTCCCTGCCTGCAATTCATATCTTTTTAAAACCCTTTATTCAAACCTGAGCAGACCCAGATAGGGAGCCTTGGACGCCTCACCGCTGCGGTCCGCCCAACCCGATTGGTTGGCTTTGGCAAAAAAGGCCTGCCAGCCATGGTCACCATACTTTCCATAGGACCGTGCAATATTGAAGCTCCAGAGATCGCCTTTCTTAACCGGCGTTGTGCAAAAAAGTTTTACCGGGATTTTGTATTCAGATATAAAAAACCGCTCCGGTATGTTTATCCGCGACTTCACCGTCAATTTTTTCGTGCTATTCCCCGCCGATACGACAGCCATTCCAAGGCGGCCAGGGTCTGCAAAAAAACCAACATATTCGTTTTTCAAAGGATCAAACGCCCTCAAGCCGTTTGTGTCCGGCAAAAAGGCCTTGATAATGATATAGATATTGCTTGCATTATGGCGAATTTTAAAAAATACACTGTCGGAGAATCCTGCTTTATATTCCCGAAAAGGAATCCATGCGCTCTTTTCCCAAAGCGTATCGTCTTCTTTCCCATCTATGACCGGCGTTGGACCATTGCCCAGGGAAATGGAGGTGCATAGCACAAAGGGGAGGTGTGGGTTCTGGGGCTTGCTGCCGGTAAGGGCATAGACCTCTTTTGCGGCCATTATCTTATGAGTCTCACTGGGTGATCCGGCAAGGACTTGTTCAAAATATTTGAGCGCTTCTTTTTCCTTGCCCTGGACCTCACATATTCTCCCTTTCCTCTGCAAAATGCCAAAGAACATTTCTTCACGGTAAGGGTGAGTCAATGGAATATGTTTCATTGCGCTATCGTAGAGATCGAGCGCCGCGGTCAAACGCCCTGTGCAATACAATTTCTCTGCTCGCATCAAAGGTTGGACAAAACGGTCCGCTTCCCTCTCTGTCGAATCGGCCAGGTCCGCGTGTTTCAGGTAAACCGGCTGGGTCCAAGCTCTAAGGCTGTCGCTGTCCGTAATGCGTGCGCGTACATAAATTTCGCCCGTGTCTAATGATATTTCAGCCTCCTGCCCATAGACGCTTGTAAGGGTGCGGCCATGCGTACCTATGAATTCTATGTGCGCTGGTTTTTCAGACGATACGCGAAAGGTGTTTTGTGTCGCTTCTATTGATTTGAACAAAGGGCCCGTAGACCCATAACAAAGTCCTTTTTTCAATGAACGCAGTATTTCCCCGGCGGAAAGATCCCTGGTCTTGACCATAATAAAAGCGCGGCCGATCCTTGTTGTATCAATGTTGTGCGCGTCGTCTCCGGTAAGGGCGAATATCCGTTTGCCCGCAGTAAGCAGGGAATCCCACATTTTCTCGGTAGAAGGATGAAGGGAGTCACCCATATTGTCGCCGTCTTTCCCTTCGTTGATCAGTTCAAAATGGGTCACCCCGGAAAGTGCCATAAGGTCATACGTGCTTACACAAAAACGCCAGTCCGGATGGTTGATTGAAATAAGCGCATTGGCGGACCGCGCCAGATCGAGCATATTTCTTAGATACAGGAACGGATGGATGAATTCAAGGGAATCAAAAAGGGTCCTGGTCATACAAAACACATTGGCATGTTTGTTGAAGGAGCATGATACTTCTTCGCCCGTTAGGACCAGGAAGTTTGGTAATTGCATGGTTTTCAGGGATTCGGCTTGAAACGTCGTAAGAAAATTATGGTCTGTAATAAACAAGAAGTTGTATCCATTGTCTTTGTACCAGCGCACCATGGTTGCTGGCGGCTGCCTGCCATCGCTATTTGTCGTGTGCGTATGAAGGTTGCCCTTGACCCATATCATTTCCGTTGGCAAGGACGCTGAAAATAATACCAGGGAATGCAAAAGCATTCCAAAAAACACGAGAAAAGACGCTTGTGATTTTACCATAGTGGTCTCCCTTAATCTATGCCATTATTTCCTGATCTTCCTGATAAGCGAAACGGTCTTCCAGAGCGGCCATTCGACAAGAAGCAGAAGCAGCGCCAGGAGTATCCGGCCCGGATGGATGGTAACCCTGCCGCGGACTTCCAGATCAAAACGTTTTTTTAAAAAATCAGTTTCAACAACCAGGGCCTCGGTCGAAAAGGGAAGCGAATATTTCAAGGCATAATACCTTCCCAGCATAATGCCGGTCTGCGCAGGATCTCCTGCGCCATAGATCACCCGTCCCCTAAAAATCTTGAGTCGCAGTGAGAAAAGCAGCCGTTTGAGAAACCTGGCAACAGCCAGCGAAAGTTTCTTTAAAAAGCTGCCATCTAAAAGACCTTTAAAAAGCACCCCAAAATCCAGTTTTCTGGATTCTTTCTTCTTCTTTGTTTTTTTCTCAGCCTTATCCTTAACCTTAACCTCAGCCTTAATACTAGCCTTTTCCTTCGGAATCACCAACCGTATCAGTTTAAAAATTGAGACCCTGACCTGGACTTCTTCCTTCTTTATGAAGGTAAACCAGACCGGTATCCTGAAAAAGACCAAAAACAGGGCCAGTACGGCAAGAATGATGGCAAGTGTCATGCCAGGATAATATACATTTTTAGCTTTAATTTATTGGCATATAAATGCTATATTATGAACCTTTTGCAGTATGTCTGAGCACTATATCATTGCGATCGACGGTCCTGCTGGTTCTGGCAAATCCAGTACAGCGGCCATTATCGCCAAAGAGCTCTCCATAGTGCATCTGGACACCGGCGCCATGTACCGGGCTTTTACGCTGGCAGCGCTTGAAAAAGGCGTTCCAGTGTCCAACCGGGAGGCGCTTATGGCTCTTTCACAGAACATCCGGATCTCATTTACACGAGAAGAAACCGGGGGACAGAGAATATTCCTCGATGGCAGGGACGTTACCACCGCGATAAGGAGCGCACAGGTGACGAGCGCCGTGTCCGAATACTGCGCTGTACCCGAGGTACGCGAATTCATGGTGCACAAGCAGCGTGAAGCGGTCCGGGACACGTCGCTGGTATGCGAAGGCAGGGACATCGGCACTGTGGTCTTTCCCCGGGCAGCGTTCAAATTCTTCCTCACCGCCTCAATCAACGAACGGACACGGCGGCGCATGCGCGAGCTTGCGGCAAAAGGCGTTGTTGTTGACGAAGAAACGGTGAAACAGGATATCGAAGAACGTGACCGCAGGGATTCGACCCGCACGATAAGCCCTTTGCGGCCCGCCGGCGACGCGGAAATTGTCGACACCACGGACATGACACTCGTGCAACAGGCCGGATATGTAATCAATACGGTAAAAAACAATAAAAAATAAAGGAACAGACACATGGAAGAACAAAACCTTAAAGTACTCTATGGCACCGAGGAGGACATGGCCGAAATCCTCGCTGCCGAACGCGAAGACCGCAAGGCCCCGCCCACCGAAGAGGCCCTGGCCCTCTACAAGGTCTCCATGGCTAACATTGAAGCGGGCAAGGTCATCAAGGGCAGAGTTGTCAAAAAGACCAAGAACGACGCCTATATCGACATCAACTTCAAGTCCGAAGGCACCATAGCTCTTTCGGAGTTCAAGAGCTCCGATGAGGTGAACGAAGGCGACGAGATAGAAATCTATCTCGAGGAACTCGAGAACCGCGAAGGCGCCATAGTACTGTCAAAACAGCGCGCTGATTTCGCCAAGGTCTGGGAGCGCATCAAAATCATCCACGAAAACGGCGAAATAGTAAAAGGCCGCGTGGTCAAAAAGATCAAGGGCGGCGTAGTGGTCGATGTACTCGGTATCGACGCCTTTTTACCCGGGTCGCAGATCGACCTGCGCCAGATTCCCGATCTCGATTCCCTCATCGGCAGGGAGCTCGAGCTCAAAGTCATCAAGGTCAACAAACTCCGCCGCAATATCGTGGTTTCGCGCCGCGTGGTCCTGGAACAGGAACGGGAGAAAATGCGCGACATCATCATCAGCGACATCCAGAAAGGCCAAATTCGCAAAGGCATCGTCAAAAACGTCACTGATTTCGGCGCCTTTATCGACCTGGGCGGCGTGGACGGTCTGCTCCACATCACCGACATGTCATGGTCCCGCATCAACCATCCCAGCGAGAAAGTGCAGTTGGGACAGGATATTGATGTAAAAGTGCTCGATTTCGACGACAACAAGGAGCGCATTTCCCTTGGCCTCAAGCAGCTCGAACCACACCCCTGGGAAGGCATCAGGCACAAATATCCTGAAGGCTCCCGCGTGCGCGGCCGCATTGTCAACATTACGGACTACGGCGCGTTCATGGAACTGGAAAAAGGCATTGAAGGGCTCATCCACATTTCCGAGATGTCCTGGACAAAACACATTAAGCATCCATCCAAGGTGGTTGAACTGGGCAAGGATGTTGAGGCCATGGTCCTCAAAATCGACGAGGACAACGAAAAAATATCGCTGGGCCTCAAGCAGACCCAGGCAAACCCGTGGGACACCATTGACGAGCAATTCCCCGTAGGCATGAAGGTGAAGGGGCAGGTACGCAATGTTACCGCCTTTGGCGCCTTTGTCGGTCTTACCGAGGGCATCGATGGTCTGGTCCATGTGTCCGACCTCTCCTGGACCAAAAAGGTGAAACATCCCTCCGAGGCCCTGAAGAAAGGCGATGAAGTGGAAGCCATTGTCCTTTCTATTGACAAGGATAAAAAACGCATTTCACTTGGAGTCAAGCAGCTCCAGGACGACCCCTGGAACCAGTTGGCCGACAAATACGGCATCGGGATCGACGCGACAGGGAAAATCACCCGTCTGCTCGACCGCGGCGTCATCGTCGAACTCGAGGAAGGCGTCGAAGGCTTTGTGCCAGCCAATAAACTGGGCAAGGGCGAAATCGAAAAGCCCTCCGAGGTCTTTGCCGTTGGCAACGACTTGCCGCTCAAAGTCATTGAATTCGACAAGGAAAACAGGAAGATCACGCTTTCGGTCGACGATTATTTCGCGGGACGCGAGGAAGCTGATCTGCAGGAGTACAAGAAAAAGTACTCTGATACCGGCACCACGCTGGGCGACCTGTTCAACTTGAAGGATATGGCGGGCAAAACGGAAGATACAAACCAGGAACAGCAGTAATTTTCACACGGAGAATACCCAATGAAAAAAAAGAAAAATACGCCTGAAAAGAAGAAACGCTGGACCTCAAAGCAGCGCAGGGAAAAGAGAATCAAGGACAACAAGCCGCACGAAAAAAAGCGGCTCGACATCCAGCTCAAGGCCCGCCGCGAATTTCTTGAGGCCCAAGAAAAGCGGAAAACGGTCCGCGCCGAGAACAAGCAGAAGCTTATCGAGAAAGGCGTGCTCAACGCCGATGGTTCGCAGAAACCAGCAAAGCCCAAGCCCAAGAAGGAAGAGGCTGCTCCGGTGACTGAGGCCCCGGCCGCCGAGGCGCCGCAGGCCTGACCAAGAAAGATCTCAGGAAAACAATCGCTTGTTTTATTACAAGGGCGGGTCTTTAAATCCGCCCTTGTTTTTTCTCTTGGTTCAAAATATCACCACTATGAAACGAGCATAAATTAATATATATTAATAGTGATGCTTATTTTCCCCATCGCGCATATCAACGTTTCCCAGAACTTTCTGGGTTCTGACGGTTTCTATTAAACATCCGTCCTCCTCTTTCGTTTTAATCATTTCAACAACCATTGTGATGTTCCCGGCAGATACGGGTGCATCCTCTCTTTAAGCTGTGGAGGATACCATGACTGAAATCATCGGCATGTGCGCAATGATAATAACTATTATCTATTCCTGCTTCGGCCTTCCTGTTCAATACATTAAAAATTACAAAAGGAAATCTACTGACGGAGTATCCCTGGTCTTCGTTCTCTCCTGCACACTCACCATGCTTATGTGGTGTCTATACGCCTGGACAAAAACGCCAAAGGACTGGTTTATACTGGGGTCCAATATTCCGGGATTTGTTTTTGCGTCTGCTTTACTGACGCAGTTCTGGATATACCGAAAGCAGCAAACTGATTAATAGCGCCGCTCCGTAATACCTTGTTTACTAAAAATTATTGATTTCCTTGAATTGAATATGTAATCTTCAACCTATGATAGAGGGCAATTTCACACCTCAGGACAAGTGCGAATACATCTTCAATACGGCGCACTACCGCCCCTCTAGCGGCATACGCCACGTACGCCGCAGACTGGGCAAACTCAAGGTCTACATAGTCCTGGTCATTATCTCCATTGGCGGAGGAGCGGGCGCCGTGTATCTGCCCAAATTCCTGACGCCTGCGGAAGACCAGGATAGCCTCGGAAGTCTCAAGGACCCTGCTGATCTCATGGAAAAAGTGAAGAACAATCCCGCCCTGTTCAAACAACTGAAAGAACAATACGGACGCTGAACAATGAACTGGACTTGGTTTGTTATTGGCTTTATCTGCATTCTTGTCGCGGCTTCAGCCGTGTTGGGACTCTATTTCTATGTCTCAAACAAGAAGGTCCTCTTCCTGAACAAATTGGGCAGCCAATACATGACATGGGAGATATGGGACCAGGCCCTGCAAGCGTTTGAGAAGGCGCGCCATTGCGATCCCAACCATTACCTGGCATATTACAACATCGGGTATGTTTTGTATTTTGGGAAAAAGGTCCATGGCCCTGCGCTCGAGGCATTGGACCGCGCACTGGTTCTTAACCCGGATTTCGCGGAAGCCCACTATGCCAAGGGCCACCTTCTGTATTATGCCAGACACCTGTCTGAGGAGGCTGCCAGGCACCTTGAAAAAGCCGCGGCACTGGATCCGGCCATGGCCGGACCATGCAACACCCTCGGTCTTATAGAATCAGCGGCCAACAACTGGGAAAAAGCGTTGGAGTATTTTGAAGAGGCTGTGCAGCGCTCAAGCGAATACGCTTCAGCACATTGCAATATGGGTATAGCGCTTATAAGCCTTAACCGGTCTTCCGAAGCTGAAAAGGCCTTCAGACACGCTACTGCGTTCGCTTCGGCCAACGCGGCCAATTTCATCAACCTGGGCAATGCGCTGGGAATGGCGGGCAAAGCAGAGGAGGCCATTGCGGCCTTTGAAACAGCGCGAAAACTGGATCCCAACAACGCCTCCGTGCATTTCTGGCTTGGCGCCCTGCTGCTGAACAGCAGCAAGACGCAGGAGGCTGTCAGGGCGTTGAACGAAAGCCTTGTCCAGCGCGAAGACCAGGCCTTCTGCCATTATAACCTTGCGCTTGCATACGAGAAATTGAACCTGGCCCAGGCCTCCAAACGCCACATGGACCGGGCCATTGAGCTTCATCCTGAGATAGCCGGAGACCTTGAGTAAGAAAGGGCGAACCCATGGAAAACGCCGAATTCCTGAAATCCATTTCCCTCTTCAAAGATCTTGACGACACAGAGACCAGGGCAGTGCTGGCCCTGGCAAAGCAGCGGCAGCTTGGCAAAGGCGAGGTTCTGTTCGACGAAGGGTCAGCGGGCAACGAGTTCTACCTTGTTAAAAGCGGCAAGGTGGCCATATATAAAAAAGTCGCTGGCGGAAAAAAACGCAACCTGGCCAACCTGGGAATCGGGGCCATTATCGGCGAACTTTCCCTCTTCGACTGCTCTGCCAGGTCGGCCATGGCAGAGGCCGCTGAGGAGAGCGTACTTGTGGTCTTCGAAATCGGCCCCTTCCGTGAATGCCTTGAGAAACTGCCCGCCATGGCCGTAAAATTCCAGCACCAGATTATTCTGACTCTCTGCTCCCGCGTGCGCGACACCAATGAAAAACTGAACCAAAGCGTGCTCTGGGGGTTCAAGGCCCAGGTGTAGGCTTCATGATCCGGCGGCTTCTGTCCCGACGGACAAAGAATGCATGTTGTCGTTTTTAACCGGACACTACTGATGAAGTATAAAAAAATACTGGGTGTCTTCCTGGGCCCGTCGGAAAACCTGCCCCTCGAGAACCGGCTATTCAACGCGGTCACGCTCTGTGCGGGAATAGCAGGGGCTTTCAGCAGTGTTTCAGATTATACTGCCGGCCATAATGACCGGTTGGCAGAGAAACACGGCCCTGTTCATTACTGGCGCAGCAGGTATAATACTGTATATCATTGAATCGTCGCATCCGGAACTGCCGAGTCAATTTGCAGACAATAAAAAACAAATCGGCGACATCTTTTTCACCGCGCTCATCTTCGGTACAGGTTTAGGAAGGGATATTGGAACCAGATTGAATCATATATTGGGAACCATACGGATGCCCAGTTCAGCCATGGTATCTGCCCCGAATGCGCTCGGAAATTATACCCAAAATTATTCAACCAATAGCAGCCGCTGTTTAAAGAATAAACAGGACGTTTTCTTTTACGCGTCCCGTCCCAGCCAGACATTCCCCTCTCCGGCTATCTCGCGCAATTGAAAAAGGAAAACCTTGCTGTTCCCCACTTTAAGAGCGGCTGAACGGACCGCGTATTCATCGCCCGCGCCTGTGGCAAGGTGGAGGATAAAGACATAGGGGCCGGGATGCGCCTCGCCAATGGCCTTGACCCGTTCAAGGATTTGGTCCGTGATGTCCGCGGTCTTGAGACGCACGTTCACCGACCGGGTGAGCTTGTCGCGCGCCTCAGCAGCGGGCATAATCCGGTCAGCAATAATCTTGGGACTGTTCTCATTCGACAAATCGAGCGTGCCGCTGACCAGAATGGCGGTGTCCGCCTGTACATAATCACCCGCGGTTTCGTATATTGATGAAAAGACCAGCACCTCAGCCGGCCCGAAAAAATCCTCGATCTGGACAAAGGCCATGGGCTTGCCCTTTTTGTCAATAATGCGCCGTATCGTGGTCACCATGCCGCCGGCAACGACCTTTTCCCCGTTCCGCCGGGTCTTCAGGTTTTCAACACCCAATCGTGTGGTGGTAAAACCGCGTATCTCGTCCTCAAAATCCATAAGAGGATGGCCCGAGACATAAAATCCAATGATTTCCTTCTCCTTCTTGAGCATGTCCGCAAATGGCCAGGGATCGACATCAGGAAGTTCGGGTTCCTGGACCAGCGCGGCGGTTTGCTGACCCTGGCCCTGGTCAAAAAGCGATGTCTGGCCGTTTTCACGGTCACGCTGGGCCGCTGCGCCGAACTCCATGGCGCTTTCGAGGCCCGCGAAAAGCTGGGCTCTGCTCCCTTTCAGTCCGTCCATGGCGCCGGAGAAAATAAGCGCCTCGATCACACGTTTGTTGACAACTCGCATATCTAACCTGGCGCAGAATTCGAACATAGTGCGGGCCGCCCCAATATTGTCGCGTGCGGCAATAATGGCTTCAACAGCGCCCATACCCGCGTTCTTGATAGCGCCCAGGCCGAACATGATCTCCTGCCCGCCAATTGCGCGAAAATCGGTCTGGCTCTTGTTAATGTCTGGCGGCAGCACCTTCATGCCCATGCGCTTGCATTCGGCCATGAGCACCACCACGCGGTCGATGTCATTGAGTTCGGAGGTCATGTTCGCGGCCATGAATTCAGCCGGATAGTGCGCCTTGAGCCAGGCGGTCTGGTAGGCCACATAGGAATAGGCCGCGGCGTGCGATTTATTGAATCCATACTGGGCGAATTTCTCGAGTAGTTCGTATATTTCGACCGCAAGCTGCTCTTTTATCCTGTTTGCTTTTGCGCCAGCGAGAAATTCGGCTTTCATTTTCGCCATTTCCTCGGGCTTTTTCTTGCCCATGGCGCGCCGCAAAATATCCGCTTTTCCCAGCGTAAACCCGCCTATGATCTGCGCGATCTGCATTACCTGTTCCTGGTAGACAATAATGCCGTATGTGTCCTTGAGGACTTGTTCGAGGCTGGGATGATAGAAGTTAATCTTCTCGCGCCCGTGCTTCCGGTTGATGTACGCGGGAATGTTCTCCATGGGACCAGGCCGGTAGAGGGCGTTCATGGCAATGATGTCTTCGATGTTCGTGGGCTTCAGCTTGCGCAGGTATTCCTGCATGCCTTGCGATTCAAACTGGAAGACACCCACGGTTTCGCCCTTGGCAAAAAGCTCAAAGGTGCGGGGATCATCCAGGGGCAGGCCATCGATGTCGATTTTTGCCCCATGGTTGCGTTCAATCTGTTTCACCGCTTCTTCGATGACCGTGAGGTTGCGCAATCCCAGGAAGTCCATTTTCAGAAGGCCCACGGATTCGACATGGTTCTTGTCGAACATGGTGACAAGCATATCGGTGTCCTTCTGGATGTAAAGCGGCGAGTAATGCATCACGTTTTCAGGCGCGATGATGACGCCCGCGGCGTGCACGCCGGGCTGGCGCTTGAGCCCCTCGAGCGTACGCGCGATCCGTATCCATTTCCTGTTGAGCTCGCTGCTCTCTAACGCTGTTTTGACCTCGGGAATGGCAATAGCATTGTCAAGTTCGACGTTGGGCCCATTGGGAATGAACTTGCACAAGGTGTTCACCTCGGCAAGAGGGATATCGAGGACCCTGGCCACATCGCGTAAAACACCCTTGGCGTTCATGCTTCCCAGCGTGCCTATCTGGCAAACGCAATCCTTGCCATATTTATCTATCACATATTGGATGACCCGGTTGCGGTCTTTGTCCGCGAAATCAACGTCAATATCCGGCATGCTGACGCGTTCGGGATTAAGAAAACGTTCGAAAAGCAACTGGTGTTTAAGCGGATTAACTGCGGTTATGCCGATGCAATACGAGACAAGGCTGCCCACACACGAACCGCGGCCCGGTCCCACCAGAATGCCCATGTTACGCGCGGCGCGGATAAAATCCCACACGATAAGCATGTATCCCGAGACCTTCATCTTCTTCATGACCTCAAGCTCAAAATCGAGACGTTCCTTCAGTTGCGGCGTCTCGTCCGCGGACGCCGCGGGAAAACGCTGGGCAAGGCCCGCATGGGAAAGGTGCGCCAGGTATTCATCGTCATCGGCAAACCCCTGTTCGCGCGGCGCGGACGGCCAGAAGTATTTTTTATCGAGTTCCAGGTTCACGTTGCAGGCCTCAGCTATCTTCACGCTGTTTTCAAGCGCTTCAGGAACATGCCCGAAAAGCGTGTGCATTTCATCGTAGGTCTTGAAATAGAGCTGGTCCGAGGTAAACCGCATGCGGTCAGCGTCCTTGACCAGTTTTCCGGTCTGGATGCAGAGCAGCGCATCGTGCGCCTCGACGTCTTCGCGGTTAAGATAGTGGGTGTCGTTGGTGGCAACCAGTGGAACTTGTTCCGCTTTTGCCAGCGCCAGCAACTGATCGAGCGCCTTGATTTCGTCCTCGATACCGTGGTTCTGCAGCTCTATGTAAAAATGGTCCTTGCCAAAAATAGCGAGGAACTCATGGAGCGCGGCGCGCGCGCGATCCATGTTGCCCAAAAGGCATTGGTGGGATATTTCGCCCTGGATACAAGCGGAAAGGCCAATGAGCCCCTCAGCGTGCTCCCGTAGAAGCTCCTTGTCTATACGCGGCTTGAAGAAGAACCCCTCGATATAGGCGCGGGACGCGAGGGTGATCAGGTTGTGATACCCGGTCTCGTTCCGCGCCAAAAGGATGAGATGGTCGTATTTGCGGCTATCCTTGGCATAGGTGCGGTTGAACCTGCTGTCGGGCGCCACGTAGACCTCAACGCCAAGAATGGGTTTTATGCCCGCCTTTTTCGCCTCTTTGTAGAACTCGATGAGGCCGAAAAGTCCGCCATGGTCGGTGATGGCCACAGCCGGCATCTTGTATTTTGCCGCTGCGGAAACCAGGTCCTTGATGCGGACCGCGCCGTCGAGGAAGCTGCAGTCGGTATGGTTATGAAGATGGACAAAGGGTTTAAACACCGTATCAGTCCTCCCCGACCCGTACTTTGGCGATATCGTCGATCTTGATCTCGATAGGTTCGCCATTGACAATGGAATGCCCGGTCATGCGTGGCTCGGAAACATGTGAAATGAGTTCGCGGGGAACAATGGTGATATGCTGCTCGCCAACCCCCTTGAGTTCGATCTCGAGCCCGCTGCCCATAAGTATGGAATAATTGATGACATGGATGAGTTCGTGATAGGGAAGGCTTTTCAGTTTTCCCCCGTATTTCCCATTCACCTTGCCGGAAACGCGGATGGTTTCCTCCTTTTCCTCGGGCACAATGAATTCATCCTCGCTTTCGCGGACCTTGCCAGAAAGATACTCGTCGAGGATGGTCCCCTGGCGCTCACGCTGCGCTCCCTGCCGGCGGCTGTCCTGGAAGGGCTTGGGTGAAAGGCCCAGCCGCGAGAGGATGGAAAAAACCTCGTTGTAATCAGAAGCGTTGATCGAAAACCCGGTTCCCGGCAGTTCTTCCCACTGGAACTTGGTGCCGGCGATGATCCGTTTGATGCGTTCGTGCAACTCGGCATTTTTGACCCTGAGGATAAAATGCATCTCAAAGGAAACGATCCCGTACGCGGCCAGCCATTCATTGAGCGAAAAAAGCACGTTCTGGGGAATGCCGCGCGGCGAGGTATGGGAGAGCAGCGGCCCGATGCGGCCGGGTTCAACGCCCCCGGTATCGAGGCCCGCGTACAGGCTCGCTTGGGTCAGTTTGAGCGTGAGCATGGCGTCACTCTTGACAATATCACATATCTGAAAAAGCGCGGCAAGGGTCTCCGGCTCAAGCTGGCGGGGTACTACTATCTCGAAATTGGGCATAATGGTAATGGACTCTTCCCGGTCAAGATGGGGAAGCGTGCCCGCGATCATCTCCGCGCCCCGGGTGGAAAGCGCCAGGCCTGAAACGCCCTTGTCTCCAATGTACATATCGATAAGACCGGTAACACGGAGCCGCTCTATAAAAGGCGGAAGCGCTCCGTTTCCACATGGTTCTCCGCCGCAAAAAAGCGCCGCGATATCGCCGCATAGGACCGGTTCCGGCCCTGCGCCGAGCACCGCGCACAGAAACCGCGATTTATCGTCGTTGTTCTCGGCCATCACAAAGTTGAGCCATTCGCGGCACCGTTCGTCGGCCCTGGTGACAAGCCACGTCTTGCCCTTTGGCGAAAGGTAGAAGCCGGATTCGTCCTCGTCAATGATATTTTTCCTGACAAGGAACTTGAATATGAGGCCAAAGAGGGAATCAAAGGCCCGGGGATCATAGGTCCCGAAATCCATGCGGTTCTCAAAATATCCGGCAATAGCGTCAAGGTGCTTCTTGTTGACCCTGCCGTCCTTGGTTTTTGACAGGCCGCCGCGCAACAGATACAGGGCAAGAAAGACCAGGTCCCTGAAAGCCGCGTCTCCGCAAGCAATGGGCGGCTTTTGGGTCTTGACGCGCCTGAGCGAACCATGGATGCCGGCAACCATCTCCTGACGCAGAAGCTGGCGGATCTCCTTAAACACAAAAAAACGGTAGGGCGCTGTCTTGACTCCAAAGACCAAGAGCTTGCGCTGCAGCCGTTCAAAGGCCGCCGAGGCCCGTTCGTCAGTCATCCGTTTGAGACGAGCGACCGCTTCCTGAATGGCGTCCCCTTGCCTGCCTTCGATGAAAAGGAGTTTGAAAAGCGCGTTCTCGTCTGGTCCCAAGTCAGCGACCAGTTTCTGGAGAAAGACAGGGTCCGCGTATTTTTTCAGCAGACTTCCCATCACTGTCTGGATAGAGATGATCTTGCGCTCATTGTCCTCGCCGCCATCAATGTCGGCGAGCATTTTTTTGGGCAGGGCAGTGAGATAGTCCTTGAATGTTTTTTCTTTTGACATGGTAGTTATGCGATGAAGAGGGTCGCGTCTCCGTAGCTTAAGAACCGGTACTGGCGCTTCAGGGCCTCAGTGTACAGGGAAAAAAGGTTTTCCTTGCCTGCAAAGGCCGCCACCAGCAGCAACAATGTCGATCTCGGCATATGAAAATTCGTCACTAGCGCGTTCACCACCCTGAAGGTAAATCCTGGCCGGATAAAAAGGTCTGACGCGCCCGCCGCAGGCGCAAGGGGAAAACAGGCAAGCGCCGCTGTTTCCAGTGTCTTTGCGACCGTGGTACCCACGGCAACAACGCGGCCGCCCTGCCGCATGGTCCGGTTGATTGTGTCGCACGCCTCCTTGTCAATGGCATACGCCTCTTTTTCCATGGCGTGTTCTTCCACACGCTCAACCGTTATGGGTCTGAAAGTGCCAAGACCCACATGCAGGGTGACGTACGCAAGGGAAACCCCCTTTGCCCTGATCCGGTTGAGCAGGGCCTCTGTGAAATGGAGGCCTGCGGTTGGCGCTGCCGACGATCCCTCTGTTTGCGCGAAAACAGTCTGGTACCGCTCGCGGTCCAATGCATCGGCATCGCGTCTGATATATGGCGGTAATGGAACAGCGCCGATGCTGAAAAGTTCCTCCCGGGAAGCCGAGAAGCGCATCAGGCGCTTGCCTTCGGCCAGCGAATCATCGAGCACTTCGGCGGTTATGTCATGATCGAAAAAAAGCCGCGCGCCTGTGCGCAGATTGCGGCCGGGCCTGCCAATGGTAATCCATTCGTTTGCATCTGTCTGTTGGAGCAGAAAAACCTCAGTTTTTCCACCGGTCGCGCGTCTGCCCATGAGCCGCGCGGGAATCACCTTTGTCCGGTTGAGCACCAGGCAATCGGCGGAGTTGAGAAAATCAACAATATCGGGAAAGGCGGCATGAACAATGGCGCCGCGGTCGCAAATAAGGAGCCGGGCATGGTCACGCTCCACAGCGGGCCGCTGGGCAATGCGGTCCTCGGGCAGGGCATAATCGTAGTCAGCAAGCGAGATCTGTTCCATAGGCATATTCTGGGGAACATAGTTTTTTTCCAGAGGAATTCTCAATGAAAGAATTGCATGGGAGAAGGAGAATATTTACGCTATAAACTATTAATTCTCCAATTATTTTTCAAATGTGACAGGTTTTGTCATATCTGGGCGGTATATTATTCAAGAGCCCAAGGACGACTAGAAAGTCATTGTCGGCATGATTGCCGCCCTGGGCGCAAAGAAAAGCGCAGCATGAGCACAGAATTGACCCCCACGCAGATCCGAAGCCTCATCTATAACATCCGCGGCAAGGCGGTCATGCTTGATAGCGATCTGGCAGAACTCTATCGCGTGGACACTTACCGCCTCAATGAAGCGGTCAAGCGCAATCGCAAACGATTTCCTGAAAATTTTATGTTTCAGCTCACGGAACAGGAGTTCAATTCTTTGAGATCGCAGATTGCGATCTCAAAGCCCGGCCGTGGCGGCCGCCGTTATATACCCTTTGTCTTTACTGAGCAAGGGGTGGCCATGCTATCTGGTATTCTGAACAGCGATATTGCCATCGAGATGAACATCAACATCATGCGTGCCTTCGTGCAGATACGCCGTCTTGGTCTTACGGTAGTGGAGATGAAACGCAAAATCGACACTCTGGAACAGAAGTACGATTATCAGTTCAAAATAGTTTTTGATTCTTTACGGTCGATCCTTGCACCAGAACCGAAAAACAAACGCCAGATCGGTTTCATTCAGAACAGAAAAAACTGATCCCCCATCCCTAGTTCGTCCGGAGGGCGGTACCCTTAACCCGCTTGCAAGTACATTCGCCCTGCTTCCTCCTCCGCTCTCTTTAAATATTCTGTACCTCCGCACCCATACACATCCTTCGGTAAACTCAGGGTGAGTCCCTGATACATGTATCACTTGATTTTGCAGTTTTATCATGGCACCTATCGCACGAATAATAATCATACATGAGCTTAATACATGAGCTTTTATAACATCTCCTGCAGTATTAACCATATCTCTTTATCGATCAATATGTTAGCGGTAATAAAACTTGACATCAACTATCGTAATGGCCAGCGTTAAAAATAAAAACTATGTCGCTCAAAACAGCATTTCCAGGGAGCCTGCTAAGTCAATACCAATTCATTCCGCTTGAGGAATCTGAGACCAGCATTTCGATCGGTGTTTCCGATGTTGCTGATATTCATTTATTTGAGCTGTTAAGCTTTTTATCAGGGAAAAAAATTGTACCAGTTTTTACTCCAGAATCAGAGCGTCGATTGGCTTTGTCCCGAATTCTACTTGACGATTCGAATGGCCATGCACAGGCCCTAAGCGGGAGAAAAGGTCCGCTTAATGGTCAATCCTCAAACACCGAGCCCCCCCATCCCCATAGCTATCAAGCTAATGTTTCCATCACATTGACAGTAAACAGATTACGTCATTTTGAATAGTTTCATATTCAGTTCCACTAATTGGTCCAGAGTTCGTTTTGCCTTCTGATAATTGGTGATCATTCTTTTTGCATCCGCCACTCTCTGTTTCTTGATATACACGGTCCTCGTTTTATTCCTCTCGCCTTTGTAGGTAAGAAGATAAGCCTCCCTTTTCCCTTCCCCTTTTTTCTTTTCACCCAAAACCACCTTATTAACCGTTCCTTTGAGCATTGCTCCAGCGCGATACAGGCAAGTCTGTGCCTTGGCGATTCTTAACTTGGTTCTTTCCTTTTCGTTTTGCATTACAATGCCTTTCTTTTGATAAATATAAGTATGTTATACTTATATAATATAACATAAAAAAGGGGGGATTGCAATGGAAATCGACATGTTACGTTTTTTCTCGAAAAGAGAGGTGGAGGCACTGGCCAGAGAAACAGCTCTTGTCGAACGGCGTTCGCCTATCACAGGAATAAAGTTTCTGCTCACCTTCACGACGGGACTTCTCAGCGTGCCGGACGGGACACTGGCCCAGCTCGCCGCCTTCCTTTCCTGCGCGTGCCAGACCGATGTTTCCGCTCAAGCCGTCGACGAACGAATCAACGCTATGGCTATGGAGTTCATGCGGCATTGTCTTCCATGATGTGTACCGCTGCAGAGGAATGTCTTGAAGGTGTCGTTATCAGTCTTCATAGAGCAATGCGGCAACTGCGGGTGAATGCCATGGCTTGGGCCAGCGCCAAAATGAAGGGGATCATAGCGCACGCAAATTTCATCGCCAAGCTAAAATGGAATATTGCAAGGCTATGCAAAAAACAAAACCAGAAGAACAAACAGATCATCGAGCATCTTCTAAAAGAGACGGTGGTATAGAATGAAAATCGAAAAAGTCAACCGACCAGATAGAATTAGCTTGATAGCTATGGGGGTCGAGCCCCCGGCGCGTTTTTGCTTCTTTTTGCGCGGTCAAAAAGAAGATTAAAAAGGAAAAGGCATGCATTGTGCATTTTCTTGGCCGCTGTTAAACATGAAACGTAAACAAAAAGCCGGATAAATAGTTTAATCGCGCACTAAAGCTGCAAGCCCTGCGCCAATGAGATTGGGGTTTTCAGCGGAAATAAATGAAATAGCCCGCTTGTCCTTGCCCAGCACGGCAGCAAGATGGCGTTCTATCCGTTTTTGATAGCCCTTGAGACCATAGAAGGTCGATCCATCAGCCATGATACCGGCAGGAGCGCTTTTCCGTTTTCCCGCACCTGTTTTAAGCAGCATAGCCGCAAGCTCGCAAGCGACAAAAAATGCGCTGCGCTCCACAACCCGTTCCATGACCGCACGGGTGAAAGTCTGGTCGCGGCTCTTTCCCTTTGTTGCAAGGGCGCGCGTGCAGGCGCCTGAAACGAGGGAAGGCGCGCTGAGAAAATGGGATACTTCTGTTGTGTCAAGTTCTTCAAGCGATAAAACTTTCTGGGCAAACAGCGGTGAAAGCATGCCTGTTGCCGCAGCCTGCCTGAGCAGCGCCAGCACAATAGGACCAAGGTATTTGCCTGAGATCATTTTTTCCGCTTTGTGGACGCCCGGAGCATTTGAGGTGTTGTCGAGGGCAATATCAATGGCGGTACGGGGAAAAATGTCGAGCGCGCCCATCTCCGTGTTGATGACCATGGCGTCCCTGCCAAAGGCGGCGCAATCCCGCGCGGAAAGTTTGGTGATATTTTCAACCTTCTCCACATACGCTATGTTGGTTCCTGTGCCTAATACCAGGCCGATCCAGCCGCTGCAATTGCGGTGAAGGCTCACTGCTTTGCCTCCCAGAAGCGCGGCCACGGTATCATTGACCACCGTGATGCAGTAATGGTCAGGATTCTTGGGAGAGAGCTTTTGCAAAAGGGAACTTCCGGCCATGGTGCCCACAATGCCCGCCTTGAGTTCCTTGGGCGCAAGCAGCACCTGGGCGTCGCATTGAGGGGTAATGCGTGCAGGATAGGAAAAACAGAAACCTATACTCCGCGACACGCTTTTTATCCGCCGGCACTGCGCGGCAATATCAGCGTAAAAACGGCCAGCATCCACATATCGGGCAGTACCGGGCATAGCGGTTTTCACCAGGCCGCGGATGAGCGGTTTCATGTCCCGCGTAAAACGCATGGTACCCACGCGCAGGTTCGATCCGCCTGCATCGATAATTATGATGTCACGTTCGAGTTCAGGATCTGAGAGACCCACAAAGGCGGGCAGCATTTTAAGGGAACTTTTTTTTCCCGTAAGACCGCGTTCCATTTCGCCACGCACTGCCGCGGCCAACCGGGGTCCGTTTGAAATGTCGAGGGAAAAGCCCGTTTTTTCGAAAAAGGTTTCCAGGTTCATTGGAAATCCAAAATAAAATATTTTACGAGGCCACGCCCATTGAAATATTTTATATTTTTGCACGGTAAATACCTTGTTCACCTGTTGAAAAAGGAGACGCACCATGCGTATTCTCATCCACAACAACTATCAGACCCTCAGTACATGGACCGCCCATTACATTGCAAACGAAATACTGGAGGCCCAGCCAACAGCTGATCGCCCCTTTATTCTCGGCCTGCCCACGGGTTCTTCGCCCATCGGCACGTATGTCGAACTGGTGCGATTGTATAATGAGAAAAAAATCTCCTTTAAAAACGTAATCACCTTCAACATGGACGAATACGTAGGGGTCCCCGAAGACCACCCGCAAAGCTACCACTATTTCATGCACCACCATCTCTTCAAACATATTGACATTCCCAGAGAAAACATCAATATACTGGACGGAAACGCTCCTGATCTCAATGCCGAATGTCTGCGTTATGAAGAGAAAATCGCTTCAGTAGGGGGCTTTACCCTTTTTCTGGGCGGCATAGGACCGGACGGCCATATCGCATTCAACGAACCAGGCTCGTCGCTTTCGTCCAGGACGCGCATGAAAACCCTCACCTACGACACAAAAGTGGCTAATTCTCGCTTTTTCAACAACGACACGTCGGCCGTTCCCAAGACCGCTCTCACCGTGGGCGTGGGCACGGTCATGGATGCACGCAAGGTGCTCATCATCATCAACGGGTACAGCAAAGCTCGCGCCCTGCAGAAAGTTGTTGAGGAAGGAGTCAATCACATGTGGACCGTCTCCATGCTTCAGCTGCACCAGCAGGGTATTATCTGCTGCGACGAGGATGCGACCCAGGAACTCAAAGTGGGCACGGTCCGCAATTTAAAGGATATTGAGAATAAAACGCTCAAAACGCTGCCGGTTCTGAAGCCGGAATAAGGAAATACCTGAATGGCCATTTCCCATGCCCAGGTCCGCAATGTCCGCTCTGCGATAAACACATCCGCCTTTCTTAAAGATGTGGCGCGCGCGCGCAAGGGCCTGTTTCCCACGCGTACCCTGCGGCGTTTGAGTACCGCAGAAATCCAGCAGCTTGAAAAACAGGGCAACACCTCACAGAGTAAAACCTGGGACAACATACGCGTTGGTCCTGGTTTTACCGCTGAAAACATCCGTAATACCGCCTTTCTCGGCAAAGCCGTGCTCGGTGCTTTCCGGGAAACAGTAATCATAGACGGCATCTGCTGTCAAAGCGGCATCTACAACGCCACCCTGGGCAATGTCCAGGTGGGAAACGGGGCCTTGGTACACGAAGTGGGGCTGCTTTCGTCTGTGGCGCTCTTTGAAAAAAGCGTTTGCATGCACTGCGGCACCATTGCCCACCAGGGTGAGTCATCGTTTGGAAATGGCCAACGTGTCAATATTACCATTGAAACCGGAGGACGCGCCATTCCGGTCCACGCGGACATGTCGCTCCAAAACGCCATCCATATCGCCACCCATAGGTCCGATGCGCCATTGCAGGCCGCCTATCAGAGTGCGGTAAAAGCCTATGCGGTGGCCGCCTCTTCGCGCTGGACCATTATAGGCCCTGGCGCGCGCATAAGCAACAGCGCATGTGTCAAAAACACTTTTCTGGGAGAGGCGGGGCTCATTGACAATGCCCTGCTGGTCGAGGAATCCACTATTCTGAGCAGCGTCAATGAGCCGTCCACAATAAACCATGGGGCGCTGGTACGCGCCTCGCTGGTTCAGTGGGGTTCTCTGGTCACCACCATGGGCATGGTCACAGAGAGCGTGCTTATCGAGCACGCGTCGGTCGAACGTCACGGTAAAGTATCGGCGTCAGTAATCGGACCGAACACGGCCATTGGCAGCGGCGAAGTCATCTCGTGCCTGCTTGGCCCCTTCATCGGCTTTCACCACCAGGCATTGCTCATCGCCTCGTTCTGGCCCATGGGAAAAGGCAATGTCAGTTATGGGGCCAATATCGGCTCAAACCATACGTCGCGCGCGCCTGATCAGGAAAACTGGATTGGTGAAGGCTTCTTCTTTGGTCTGGGGACCAACATCAAGTTCCCCGCGGACTTTACCCGCGCCCCCTTTTCACTTCTTGCGGCAAACTGCCAGACCTTGCCGCAACGGATATGTTTTCCCTTCAGTCTTATCAGTCCGCCCGCGGAAATCTTTCCGGGAATTTCGCCCGCCATCAATGAAATCAGCCCCGGATGGGTGCTGTCGGACAACATCTTCGCCATCAGGCGGAACGAGGCCAAATACCGCGCGCGCAACCGGGCGCAACGCACGCCCATTGAATTCGAGACCTTCAGGCCCGCGATCATCGATCTTATGGTCGAGGCGCGGGCGCTCCTTGACATACCAAACATCAAGGATCTATATACGGACAGAGACATCCCGGGCATAGGAAAAAATTTTATGAAGGAAGCGGGCAGAATAAAAGGCAGGGATGCGTATACCTTTTATATACGTCATTACTGCCTGCTTGGTCTATTGCGTAAAGTGGACTTCCTGCTCAAATCGGGAAAACGCGTGCCCGCCTCGCTGGTAGAGATACACGACCGCGACGATGCCCGCTGGGAACACGAACGGCTTCTCTTGCAGCGCGAGTTTCCCGGTGAAACCATGGCGCACTGTCTCTCCCTTCTCAAAGAGATGCAGCGGAAAATAGCCCTTCTTGTCCAAGCTTCGAAGGAAAAAGACGATGCGCGGGGACGCCAGATAATCCCCGACTACGCCGACGCCCACACAAGCGCCGATAAAGATCTTTTTGTAAAAGAAACATGGGCCGAGACCAGGGCGCTCTGCGCCGCAGCCGACCGTGCCAGCGCGCGCCTCTGATCCAGGGCTGGAAAAAAAGAATCTTTCCTTTTTTCAACCATAAATAAAAAAATTTTCCTATTGACACACTTAGCCGGAATAGTTTATAATAATTGCGTAATTTTTTACGAGCAAAGAGTGTTGATAAGTTGTTGGTAACGTCCAACAATCAATCACCTCTCTTTAAATCAAACAAATCTGATAAAAAAGGTGGCATTTTAGCTCTATGACCACAACTTATTTAATAATAATATCTTATAACGAAAAGCAGTCAACACATTTTAAAACAATAATCATAAGTAATTGTTTTTAACACACTTCTAATATCAATGAACACAACACAGAAAGATGTTGATAAGCTGTTGATAGATCAGCAAAAACCAATTCCTTGGGACACGGTACTAAAGAAGATCCAGCAAAAATCCGGCGACCTCGCATTTCAAACCTGGTTTTCACGCTTAACCCTTCATGCTGTCGTTGGAAAAATCGTTACTATCGCGGCGCCAAACACCTTTATACTCAATTTTGTCGAAAAAAACCACGCTATCATCCTGAAAAACGCCCTCTACGAAGCTACCGGACAGAACTTTGAAACCACTTTCATTGTCACCGATAATGCCGAAGACCAGAAAATAATTCAAACCATTGCCCATGAAATAAAAACCGTACGGTGCGCACCGCCTAAAAGCGCGCCGCAACTCAACCAGCGGTACTCGTTTGAAAATTTCGTCATTGGTTCAAACAATCAGTTCGCCTATACCTCTTCTCTCGCTGTCGCCGAGGCGCCCGGCCGGAAAAACTTTAACCCGCTCATCATCTACGGCAATACCGGTCTGGGAAAAACGCACCTCCTGCAGGCCATTGGCAATTTCGCCCTTTCCGAAGAGACCGCGGAACGGGTGCTCTATGCGCCCGCCATAAAATTCGTGGAAGATTTCATGAAGGCCATTGTCCACAAGACCAAATCGCCGGTCGAATTTCACCGCCGCTACCGCGACATCGACATCCTGCTCATCGACGACATCCAGTTTCTTGCCGGAAAGCCCGAAACGCAAAACCAGTTTTACCAGGTCTTCGAGGAACTCACCGCGAGGAAAAAACAGATCATAATCTCTTCCGACCGTCACCCGGATGAAATCAAGGAGATGAACGTGCGCCTGCTGAACCGCTTTTCCGGCGGCCTGTTGGTCGACATTCAGCCCCCGAATTTCGAGACAAAAATCGCCATATTGAAAAAGAAGGCTGAACAGGACGGTCTCTCGTTGCCTCCCGACGTGCTTGAGACCATTGCCACCTGTCCCACGGAAAACGTGCGCGAACTCGATGGCTTGTTGATAAAAATCATGGCGTACTCCAATTTCACGGGTCACGAAATCTCGGTTGATCTCATCCGCCAGGTGCTGGGCGAAACCGTCACCAGCATGCGAAACCCGGTCACCACGAGCGACATTCTCACCACTGTCGCCCTGGAATTCGGCATTTCGCGGAACAAACTCTGCGCCCTTTCGCGCGCGCGAGAGGTCGCAATACCACGCCATGTATGCATGTATTTCTGTAAAAAATTCACCAATGGTTCTCTTGCCACCATCGGCGTCACCTTCAACCGAAACCATGCCACCGTGCTTCACGCCATACGGAAATGCAACGAACTGCTCGCGTCCGACGCGCTGTTCAAAGAAAAGGTCGAGCGGATCGAAAAAATGCTTGCCAGCAGGTAAGGCCGTAAAAGCGCTAGCGCGCAATAAAGATCACTGAAAACTGGAAAAAGGGAAGCGACTGGAATGTGTTGCCAAGCACGGCGGCGTCGAAAAGCATGCGCGCCGACGGTTTTATGCCCACGCCAAAAGACCAAGTGTTAAAATTTTCGCGCACATAGCCCGCCTCTTCACCCTGAAGTGACGCTATCCAATGGCGGACTTCATTTTCGAGAAAACGGCGTCCAGCCCGCACGGAAAAGTTCCGGGAAAGGCTGTACTCGCCTCCCAGTCGGATGGTGTAATACGAAGTAAGAGGCTTGTTTATATCAAGGGCGAAACGGGCGTTCCGCCACTCCTTTGAGGCAAAATAAAGGCCTGCGCTGAAAACCATGGGCATGCGCGACCCAGTGTCGGACGAAAAAACCGTACCGAGATTTTTGACCGTGGCCCCGAGTTTGAGCGCCGACACCGGCGGGCTGCAAAGCACGCCAAAGTCAAAGCCCAGGCCCGTGGTCCGGTAGTCGGCGATATATTCCGCAATGCCCTTGAACGTGGCGCCAGCGGCAATGTCCCACCCCTGCATCTGCGGCAGTTGGCGGGCAAAGGAAACCCCTCCTTCAATATAGGCGGCGGTAAAGTCCTCATCTTCAAGACGGTTCCCGTTTTCATCAACCGCCTCAAATGAGCCCGCGTTGAAATAATTAACATAGCCGCCCGCAGTGCCCGCATTGCCCAGCTTTGATCCATCGATCACAAAGGCGGGCATGCCTTTTTCCATATCAAGCGCATACCGCATGTAATCGGCCATAAAGGTGGTTTTTTTGATACTTGCAATGCCCGCAGGGTTCCAGTAGAGAGAATAGATATCGCCCGGAACAGCGGTATAGGCGCCGCCCATGGCAAGGGGCCGCGCCCCTGCGCCGATAAGCAGCATGTCGAACGAGGCGGCCCCCGCGTTCTCATGCGGCTCTGAAAAAGCAAGCGCGCATGTTGCCAGTAGTACGGCGCCAGCCAGCCGTTTTATCCGTAAAACCATTATTTTCGCATGCATGTAGTGGAAAATATACCAATAAAACCATGATCAATTCAACAACGCCCTGCCGCTCCGCGCAGTGCCGGAAGTCCGTTCAATCACCGTAATATCGACCGTTGCGCCGTTGCCCGGTGAGAAGCGGTAATGGCGCGGTGTTATCACATGGTCTGTTTCCGCAAAGGAAATCACGTCGTAGGAAAACGCCATCTGGTCGTGTTCCACATGGGACACAGCGCCCTTTTTACGATCCACAACGACCCTAAGACCGTCGAGAAAAAACTCCAAGGTGCTGCCGGCGCAGCGAGGCCGGACCGCGGCAGGATTTAAAAACGATGAAATACCCGGCCGTCCGGCAAGGAGCGCAAGCAGGGTCCGGGTGCTGAAAAGCCTGCGGTTCTCGGTAAAACAAGTGTCGGGCGGCACCGTACCAACCATGAACATGCACACCGAGGGGCCTGAGATCCGAAGGTCAAAGACCGTTTCGCCCCAGTCGGTATGGAGCTGCATGCGCAGTGTGTCCGGCGGAATAAAAACAATATCACCCTCAGTCTCGACGTTCCACAGCCCTTTGCGTATGCCCGCAGCGATCCGAAGATGCACCGGCGAAACGGGAAGCCACGGTTCCGTGACTTCAGGATAAGCGGAAAGATCTTGAGCGCACGGGATTTTCGTTCCCGCGCACCCGCCAAGAACGCAGAGACAGAGGCTAATTGCCAGTATCGCCGTCCGCAGGAGCAAGGGCCTTGCGGGCGCGTGTGTTTTTTGGGTCAAGTTCAATCACCTTTCTCCAATAGTTTCTCGCTCCGTGCAGATCGCCGGCGCTCTCCTTGATGATGGCCATATGTTCATAGATAACCGGATCCTCCTCCCGGGAGCGTATTGCCTTGAAAATGAATTTCTCGGCCTCAGCGTAATTTCTCTTCTTGAACATGACCCAGCCGTAGCTGTCGAGATACGCGCCGTTGTCCGGTTCCCGCTCGAGCGCCCTTTGTATATAGGCCTCAGCGCTGTCGAGCCGCATGTCCCGTTCGGCATACATGTATCCGAGATAGTTGAGCGACCGGTCGTTCCGTGGATCGCGCTGGATAATCGCAAGAAAAAGATCCATGGCCTTGCGGTCTACGCCGTTCCGTTCGTAAGAAGAAGCAAGGTCGAACATGATGCCCAGGTTCAACGAATCGAGTTCAAGCGCCTTCTGATACGCCGTAATGGCCCCTGGGTAATCGCCCCTGTTCGCCCGCGCAACGCCCAGAAGGTAGATTGGCTCCATCTCGGCGGGAAAACGCACGGCAGCGCGGGTAAAAACCGCGATCGCGCTGTCCACGGAACCATGACGGAGAAAGGCCACGCCCCGGTTGGTGTACGCGGCCGAGAAATTCGAGTCAGCGGCTATGCACGCTGCATACCAATCGGCTGCCGGAAGATATTTCTCGAGTCCCAGGGCCGCGTTTCCAAGGTAGAACAGAATATCCGCATCGCTCTTCTCCGCCTTGAGTTTTAGGAGAAGCTGTTCAGCCTCAGCGTATTTTCCGCTGAGGGAAAGGAGAATGCCCCAGGTTTTTCCGTCACTGAAACCGCCGTGTTGTTGATAGAGCACGTTAAAGATCGCTTCCGCTGCCGCGTAGTCGCCCGCCTTCAAATAGACGGATCCCAGGTCGCGGCGGAGGGATACGTCACCGGGCCGGGAATCGATATATTCTTTGAGGAGCGCCACCGCCTCTGGAAAGGCCTCGGGCGCGGCCGCAAGCGCGCGCAGGCGCAGGCGCGCCTCGGGCGCGTCCTGATTTTGTGAAAAAAGTTCGCGTACCGCGTTGAACGCTTTGCCGTATG
>C687J26660_1000179_pt1 | contig 24167 bp, 37 predicted proteins | sample RifOxyA3_FD_26660 | JGI IMG/M metagenome (IMG submission 26660)
ACATTAAATTCTACTTCGCACTTGTTCCATCTTTGAACTTTTATAGGGGGGAGAGTTGCGTAACTCAAACATCCTTCTTCCTTATCGACAGTGTGTCTTGTGTGATTTACTATCTTCGGATTGACTATCACTGCTTCCGGGAAATTATTAAATACAGAGTATTTTGGATTTATCATGAAAAATCGTAGCGGATCATCTTTGGTTATCTGGCAATGTGCAATCGCATAACAAGTTTTGTAGTTTCCAATCGGATCTATGAAATTCCCATGTTTATCCAATAAACTAAACATCTTCTTCGCACCCTCAACTACTCTCTTAATATCACCATAAACAATCTCTCTCGACATGATTTTGTGTGGCGGCACTACTTTGATTTTTTCTTCTTGTTGTTTTTTTTCTTCTGGCATATTATTTTTCAATTATTAATCTCAAAATTCTCTTGATCCTTGCCTTTTGCAATGGGCAACAATTCTTAAAATCTTTGTGATAATATTTTCTAGCAAGCTCGTCTAGTTTTTTTGTGTCAATTTTTTTAACAGGCATATCCTTGTCCTTTATATTCAACCCCCAACTCTCGTTGAAGATCCTCTCCTTTTTCTGTTAGAATGTGGACTTTACCGGCTGCCATACCATCACAATCAAGCACAGGAGTTAGCTCGCAATAACCTCCAATTTTCAGAGCCAACATCGCTTCGCTAATCTCTTTTCTAGTCAAATTTTCTTCTTCCGATATATGAGAATAACGATATCCGGTTTCAATGCTCATCCACGCTAAACATTTTTTTTGGTTTTCTGTGATCTGCATATTATATTTTTTTAAATTTGACAGAGAATATCGGTCCATAACGATTGCCATCTTTGTCGGTAACCTCGACCTTGTTACCTGCAATAAGATCAGCAATGGCTTTGTCTGCCATCAACATGCGATCATTCTCGATATCGAGCTTCAGTATATCGATTTTAGAAGCCTCGCTGCCAAATTCCATTTTAATATCATCGACAATTTTCTTTCTTTTTTCCTGAAGTGTTTTAATTTCTTCATTAACCGCCTGATATGATCGGCTATTCAATAGCTCATTCTTGATCATGAGAAGAAGCTCTTTGAGTTCTTGTTTTGACTTTGATGTTCTTTCGTAGAACAGTTGAAGTTGTTGGCTCATTTATTTATTGATTATCCTCTCGTATTATATAAATCATGTAATGACGATCGGAGTTAGGGAGATCAAACTCCGCTAACACTTTATAATTTGTTCGCACTGCAGGATATTTTTCACCGGATAATATATCGACCTTTTTTGTGTATGCGATCATGAAGGGTATTTCATGCTGATATATTGCATTCGCTATTGCGATCCGGATTGCAGTGAATAATCTGATCAGTGCCACTTTGGTTTTACTCATAAAATTCTTTTTATTTTGTTATTTAAAATGTGTTTTTCAACCCTCCTTCCTTCGTCAATTCATCTCTTATAAATATCCTCAAACACAGAATAAAGAGCATCTCTCTCGAAGATCTGAACGGTTATTCGTGGATCTTCGCCATCATCCCGGCATAATATTTTTTTCAATTTATCCCGGACTTCTTTGATCTTAAGTTTTTTGACAAGCATGTGATTGTTTTATTTTTTATAATATTTTTCTTCTATGAACTTGATGTGTTTACAACCTCTTCCTCGGAAGCCACGCATCTGGAAAAAAACACAATCGCAGGTTTTGAAGCCGTCATTATAAACAGTAACAGTATATACATTATTAGGGTTTGTTTGGCTTTTTACTTTGTGGATTTTATAGACATCGTTCATAAAATTATTTTTTCCCGGACAAGATGCCTCGCCATCTCATGCGGAAGCTGCCGATATATTTCGTTAGCCTGATTAAATTTAAATTTCAATTCCCTAAACCTTTCGTTTGTCCGGCTTTCCCACATAAATGGATATTTCTTAAATAACTCCGACATTCTCGCTGTGGCTTCGTAGCCGACAAATATGCCGAAGTGTTCTCGTTGGAAGTCGCTTGCACGCCACCACTTAGCAAAACGATAATCCTTCCCGGACATAAAATCTCTAAACATTATCACCAGTATTTTTTCGTGCTGTGTTAGGCTTTCGTCATTGGGATTGTTATACATATTGTTATAATTTAAACTCACCAACTTTTCTAAATAAAATTATTTTCTCGCCATCGTTTCTCTCAATGAAGTCGGCTTTTGTTTCCTCTGCGAAGCCATGCTGTGTTCTAAACTCAATATATTTTTTGCGCTTCTCGATTTTTTTTCTATTAGCTTCATCTTCTTTTTCTTTTTTGATCCTTGCCTCTTCAGCCGCTTTCTCTGCCTGCTTTGCTCCTTCGATCCTGGCAGCCTCAAGATCTGCCTGTCTTTGCTTTTCATCAGCCTCATCTTGGATGCGTTTATTTTCTGCATCGATCTTGGCTTGCTGTTCGTTCAAATAAATTTCCTTCTTCTCGATATAATAAGCTGCAAACTGCTTTTCATCCATATCGAGGATATAGTCGTCAGTCGGGGAAATCCCTATTTTTGCCAACTTTTCTTTTCTTTCCGGAAGCATCGACCGGCGCTCCTCTCTGCGCTCTGCCTCCTCAATTTTATTAATTTCTTCAGTGATCGGATCTTCAACTTCGGCAATTATTTTCAACATGTCTTTTTCAAAACCGATGATGAATTTTTGAGCTGCGATGAAGCCTTCTCTTTCTCCCTTTAAATATTTAACAGTGTCGGTGCGTTTTGATTGCAGCGTTTTCTTTTTCTCCTTGAGAAGATCAAGGCCGACAGCATCTCCGGAAGCGACAGTCGCTTTTATATTTTCAACTAGAGATACGATCTCCGCTTTGAGCGGATTAAGTTTTTCGATGTTTGCATCTTGCATAAGTTTATTGATTAAGTTTTTTATTAATTTGCTTTATTTTTTCAATACCGGCCTCGATGCCGATCTCGAGTTTCCGGAAGCTATCCTTGTTTGGCAAAACTCTGAACACGAATATTGATTTGTCGAAGTTAGGATTATAGGCAATGAAATCCCACCACTTCCGGCCGGTGATAAATAAATTCATCTGAACTTGCCACATGTATTTGCTATCGATGTTTTTCTCGCCATCCAAAAAGAATTTAAAATATCCGAAATCGTCAGGACATTTGATTTCTATACCGCCATTATCACCGACCAAACCATCGGGGGAGCAGCTCACATATTCGTTCAGCTCTACAATCCCAACTTGTTCAATTTCAACATCGTTCATAAACGAATATAGTTCTCTGGCTTTATCTTCAAGCTCGTTGCCACGATCAGTATGTTCGTTTGAAAAACTGATCCTCTCTCCTTTGGAATATTTTTCGGAGAGAAGCTTTATGATATATGTTTCAAGCCCTTTCCCGGCCGTGGCAATCGCTTGAGCGTTGGATGCCGTTAATTTTCCTGTCCGTTCCCTAAACCACTCCTCCGACCCTTGCTCTATTTTTTTAATTTCCATAAGTTTTTTAACGAAGTTAGCCTTTGGGAAGCTTCTCTATTTCTTCCTTCAGCCCGGGGTATGCTCCGTATCCCCGGAATTTGCCTTCATCGGCATCAGTTTTAAGGTCAAAAATAACTTGCGGCCATTCCTTTGTGTCAATGCCTTCATACCAATTTATCAACTGGCAAACATCTCCTGGGATGCCTGTTGTCGGCTCGCCTTCTTTCTTCTTCGATAGATCCGGCTGCTCGATTAATATTTCATACAAAAATAACAGTTCTTCCTTAGTTAAATCTTCAACCTTCTGCTTGCCATATTTAGCAACAAGCGGTGATAAAAACTGGCGTTTTTCTTTGGATATTTTTTGGATCTCTGCGATCAGCTGTTCTCTCGTGTTTTTCATTGTCAGTCCGGCCGCAGGCATTTCTTCGACAACCTCACCATCAACCGCTTCCGGCGCAACCGGCGCTTGTTCTATCGCCGGTGCTGTTGGTGTTTGCTTCTTGGCAACCGGACTGCTCTCAAGCAGTTTTATAGCCTGTTCCGCTTCGCCGTGTGTCAACTCCTCGACTTTATCCCGGTTATAATATTTCAGCATTTTAGCAAGATCCTTGCCTCGTTCTTTTATAAGATAATTAATTTTGTCAATCTGGTGCTTGGTTATTTCAGTCGGCTCGCTATCGGGAATAACTGAAGATCCGGTCGGAATTTCTCTTGCTATTTCATCCTCGGTATAAACGCCTCCCAAATTTTTTGGAAACGCCTTGCGCAACGCAAGGGCTTCGGCAACCTTTCCCAACATAAGGTATGGCATTTTCTTCCACATGAAACCCATCTTATCACCGGGGAAGTATTCGCTCCATCTGGCCGATGCGGTAAAAGCAACCTTCTGGCCTTGAACAAATTTCCAAACAGTGATTGTGGCCTTGGTGGGATATGGCTTACCATCTTCATAAGTTGGCTCATCAATCCCGGCAAGTCGGCCGGTTTGTTCGGCCATTGCCCGATATCCATCGATGCCGGTTTGAATTGTCATCTGTCCGGATCTCTTTACAAAATAAATTTGTCTTGAAAATGGATCAAGATTTTGTTGTTTGCAAACCTGAAGGAAATAGATCAGCTCATCGTTGGTTGCACCGACTGCGACATGCTGTTTGATAACAGCAATTTGCTCGTTGGTGTAATTTTGGATGATACTCACCTGCCGATCCTCCGGTTTTAATGCTAGTTCTTTTGACATAAGTTTATTATTATTGTTTATTAAATTTGGCTCGAGATATTCTATGACATATTTAGCATAGCTCGTCAAATACTGATTACCCTGATATCTGTTCTTCTAAATTATCGATAAGCTTATCAACTGCTATATACAGGTTTAAGTTTTTAAGTTTTTTAAATTTTGGGATAATTACTTCGATTATTTTATTAATTATGGATCTCCTCCTTGATCTTCTCCGACAGGTGTTCCTGTGCGGTCAGATTTTGCTTTTTAAGTTTCTCTTTATATTGCTTGTGAGTATTAATATCGACTTTTACTTTGATTGCTTTAAAGCCTTTATCTACCCATTTTATTGGTCTTGCCATACTTTTGAATAAATTATTTTAATAGTTACATTCCCATTATATAGTAAAAGGAGAATTATGTCAATACCAATAAAACAAGGCATATTATTATATATGATAAATAAAAGGAGAAAGTTATCCACAATAAGGCTATTGACTATAAATAATAAAAGGAGTATAATTGGATTATAACTAATTAATTTAAAAACTTACGACACGAAAACATTACGAGGCTATCGCAAAGTTGATCAGCGATAACACGCTCGTAAATAACAAAAACATGATCGACAAAAATTTATTAATCTTCGATCTATCGGACATGTTCAGCGCCGACAATCCTCACTTCGATGCCAAACGCTTTAGCGAGGCATGCGAATAAATAAAAAAATATGAAAACAAACATCAAAACAAAAATGAGTAATGCCGCTCGACACGCATTTGTCGGCGGTATCATGAAGAAATCTGCCAATTATTTACCCTTAACTCACCGGGAAAAAGCCATGATCGCTTGGTTTTTCAAATTCCAATTCGCTTTGCTTTTCGTAGGTTGCTCGTGGATTGTGCCTTTTCAGGCCACACAAAGCCATTTACGAGAGTTTAAGGCGTTAGAGGAAAAAGTATCAATCCAACCGGCCATCGCATCACCTACGCCCAAATCTGAAGAAATTTCGGTATATGAGATTGCTTCTCAAACCATCCGAGAGGTTTCAGCCTACAATGCCGGAGATCCGGCGCAAACTGATGCCTCTCCCTGCATTTCAGCCAACAGTGAAAATATCTGTGCCGCACTTGCTGCCGGATATAATCGCTGCGCCGCAAATTTTGTGCCATTCGGAACTGAAATCTTGATCGAGAGTGTTGACAAATCATGGAGATTTCAGTGTTTGGTTACTGATCGGATGAACTCAAGATATCCAAACCGGGTAGATATCGCCATGAGTAAGGATGAAAAAGCCCGGGCAATCAAGTTTGGTGTGCAAAAATTGTTGGTGAGTGTTCTTGAAAAAAAATAAAAGTTAAGGTAAAATTAAACCATGCTAAAAAGTGTAACAAAACAATTCAAAAAGCCGAATGGCTTGTCTATCACCGGAACACCGGTGGCGCTTGTTACAGGCGTTAGCAGTAGGCAGGCCGCTCGGCTTTTTTAATTGTATAAAAACAAATAAGATGGAAAATCAAGGTTGGATAAAATTACATAGAAAAATTTTGGAAAATCCAAAAATAAACACAGACAATGATTATTTTGTTGTTTGGATTAAATTATTGTTTTTTGTTACGCACAAAGAAAAGGATGTTATTTTTAAAGGTAAAAGAATAACAATAAAACCGGGTCAATTATTAACTGGAAGAACTTGGATGGCTAAAAAGTGCAATGTTAATCGCAGTAAGCTCGAGCGAATACTAAAATGGTTCGAAAGTGAGCATCAAATTGAGCAACAAACTAGTAACCAAAATAGGCTAATCACAGTAAAAAATTGGGAAAAATATCAAACGAGTGAGCAACGAAGTGAGCAACAAGTGAGCAACAAACGAGCAACGAGTGAGCACATACAAGAATGTAAGAATGATAAGAATGATAATACTAACGTATTATCACAGACTGTGCCAAAGCAATTTGGCAACAAAACAATAAACCTCATGATCGACATTCTAAAAGAGTTTAACGATGTTTCATCTTTGGACGAAAGCGAAAGAGTAAACCGAAGATACGCAAGCCTTTTGATTAAAAACAAAATCACTCCGGAATTTAAAAAGCGGACAGGAGAAAATCCGAACGATGATGAAATGTTACACTCGTTTATGGCAATTCTACGAAACGCAGAGGATTTTCACAAAAAGAATGTTACAAATTTTAAATATATTTATTACAATTTTGGGAAGCTGATCAAGCAAAACTCAAAATCAATAAATATCGTATAGCTTATGTTTAGAATAAAAATGATGAGTGGTGATACTCTAAAAATCACAGAGGAGGAATATACAACAGTCGTTGCCAGAAAATTAACCGGCCTAACCCATTTTAAATCACTCGGTGGAGCAATTAATCTTAATTCGGTTGAAACAATATTGCCGAAAGATTGTGTTGATCAACTCGATAAAGAAAATCAAACCGAAGGATATTTACATGACGGATCGTTTGTTATAAAAAAATTCGGTTTTTGGAAAGATCCACAAAACCCGGAAATAACATTTGATAAAAATTATTACCCGGAGATCTACAAAGACGAAGTCGCAACCAAAAGCGAATGGGATGAAATAAAAAGATTGGGAATTAATTATTATAAATACCTTGCCGAAAAAAGAAATCCTTTGATGATTATCGATGGATCACAAATCACAAACAGCGAGGAATATAAAAAACTATGCGAGAAATAAAATCAAAGCCAAAATCTCGAAAGAAAAAAGAGATCAAATGCCCGAAGTGCGCAAACGGAACTCTTGAACTTTTGAAGCCGCACGAAAAAACAAAGATAAAATCAGGATTTTTATCAGATGATGTTTTGGGATGTGATGAATGTCAGTATTGGATTGAAGCAGATTTGCTATAATTAGCCATTTGGAAAAATTACAATTTGGCAACTCTGATTTTCTGTGCTATAATTCATGTGAAGAACTAAATTATCCCTGCTAAAGACTAGAATTTAGCAGTCCGTAAGCATTCAACGCTTGGATAATCCCTTCTTCGCCTGTTTGTTTATGGTATCTTGCTTGAAGGTTTTTTAAGTTTCTTCCTTCTCGCAGCATGGGGATATCTTCACTCCTGCCCGATCTCTTTAGGCAGGATACTGTGAATAACTCTTATAAAATAATAATTTTATTTTTATGATCGGCACAAACCTTCCAAATTTAAATGAGCCTAGAATTGGCAAATCGTTAGCTAACCCGAATGGAGTTAGCGTTTTTTTTGCTGTCGTGCGCACAGCAATCGAAAACAATAAATGGGCAAGACAAGATTTTGATCATGTCAAAACCGCCGAAGGCCTGCTTAATACGCTTGAGGATTATTATAAAAATCAAACGATCTTCTTAACACCGCCAGAAGCCGGAAGCTCTTTGCTCGGCGTTTCTGATCCTGTGATTGCGCCAACGATAACAGCAACAGAGATCCCGACAGTTCCCGGAGCTGTTTCTGCTGCATCCGAAATCCCTGCAGCAGAACAAGAAAAAAAAAACTAACTCCGGCTGAAATTGAAAACCTAAACAAGGAGCGAGCTGTTCCGATGCCTAATAGCATTCTGGAGATTGCAAAAGAAATGGCTGAAACGCAGAAGATCCGGGATGCGATGCCTGCGCCGAAAGTGGTTGTTGCGCCAATGCCCGGATCTGAAGAAGAATATAATAATATTTTCTAGCATGGAGAAAATTTTTCATAAATTCTTAATACCGGTTAAGCCTGATAGCATCAACAAGGTTTGTTCGTATGGCAAAAAAGATGGCGATGTTATGAACATGAAACTCAAGTGGGAGAAGATAGCCCGAAACTATTTGCGCCGGGCGATCGCAGCGAATGAGCTTCCAATAAAGTTTGAAGGAAAGATCGGAGTTCATTTTAAATTATTCTTCGAGCTTGAGCGAGAGCGAGATGGCGACAATTACACGCTAATGTGTAAGGGAATTTTGGATGCGTTCGTCAAAGAAGGAATGATCCCGGATGATAATTATAAATATGTCGATGACAATGGCCGCCGCATCAACATCGATAGAGATCAATCCCGGGTTGAAGTTCACATTATTGAAAAAATAAAAGGCGGCAATTTTATTAATATAAACTATGGGCAGCAACGAACAATACAAGGAGGTCAACTTGGAACTTCTATCATCGGACAATGTGAGGATCGTGGGTCTGAAAGATCCGCTGAAGGCTTGGCAGATCAAACTGGCCAATATAGCGATGCTTCCGAAAGCGCTCCGGCCGAACAAGCACATAACGATGGGTGAACTTGGAATAACCGATACGCAATATTATTATTGGCTGCGCCATCCGTTGATTTTGAAAGTAAAGCGCCTTTTGACAAAACGATATTTTCAAGACGATATTCCGGATATTCTTCAGGCCTTGCGTGATAGCGCCATCTCCGGAGATGCGCGAGCCGCCGAATTATTTTTGAAGTATGTCGATGAATGGGGAGCTGACGAAGAAGATGCCCGGGCAATTCGCCGGGAAGTTCTATCGAAGGTTGCCATCCAACAGAAGCTCGAGGAGTTTCGTAACAAAAAAGTATAACAAATAAATTTATGATTATCGATCAAGAAAAAATAAATGAATTAAAAAATAAGCAGCCTTTAAATTTCGAGGACGCTTTGTTTTTAATGCGATCGCAGATAAGAGTTTATCGTTTGGCTTGGAGCAACGGATACAATATCGGGCTAAAGAAAAACATGAATGTTGTCGGTTTTCAACCATACTTTGAAGATCAAGAAGGCAAGCGCTTCGAGGCCTCGACTGAAAGCATCTTGGCAGAGGATTGGATGGTCGTTAATTAATACACCCATCCCGGGTGTAGTTACCCGGTTAGCTTAATTGGTAAAGCAACAGCCTCCAAAACTGTTTGATAAGAGTTCAAATCTTTTACCGGGTGCAAAAATATGGTTTTAAATAAACAGCTTAAAATTGATTTTGAGGATCTGATTGAGATCGATGACAAAAATGCAATAACCTCGTTCTTTACACACTACGATAACGAAGATGAATTGATCGACAAGATTTTAATCTGGGGTCATTTCTTTATTCCGCATTATCTTCGTGATGAAAGTCCGGAGTTCCATCGTGATATTATTCGCCGGATCTTCTCGGACAAGAACGAATACACCGCAGCGCCTCGAGGCTTTTCAAAAACAACTGTCATTCAACTTTGTTTGATGTATATTTGTTGCCACAAGATGCGCCGGTTTGTTCCGATCATTGAAAAGACGGCAACCGAAGCAGCCGAAGTTATCAAGGGCGTTTCCGATGAGTTCATCGATAATGAGCAGATCAATCATTACTATGGTTATTTGCTCGGTGTCGGTGCTGAAGTCGATAAGAGTTTGATTGAAAGAACAGTCAACCACAAAGAAGCACAAGGCGATGTGTTTATAAACGGCACTCGTATTCGTGGCAAAGGTTTCAATGCAACCATTCGTGGTTTGAAAACAAGGCAGTGGCGGCCTGATCTGATTATCCTTGACGATGTGGAAGAAGATGAACATATCAATTCACCGGAGCAGCGCTTGAAATATGAGAACAATTATAACAAAGGCGTTCAACCGGCAATCGATGTTGAAGGAGCGATTAAGGTTTTTGGAACAATCCTTCATCAAGACAGTTTGCTTAAAAAGCTGATTGACAATCATGGCGGTAAAATCTACCGGGCTTATGATCCGGCAGATCCGGAGAACACTCTCCTTTGGGCTTCACGATGGTCATTCGAGCGACTTGAAAAAAAGAAAAAAGATATGATGACAGCCGGACAATCAACAAGCGCATTTGCGCAGGAATATTTAAACGATCCAATATCTGAAGAAGATCGCAAATTCAAATATGAGTGGCTTTGGGAAATGATCCCGAAGCCTGATTGCGAAGGAGAAAAATATCAAGTTCCTAAGGCTCGCTGCACGATTACGGAGTTCAATGAGATCAAGCGCAAGACAACCATGAACGGATATGCAATGATCGATGTTGCCGACAGCACAAGCGCCGGCTCTGATTTCACTGGTTGCATCGTGGTCTTTGTTACACCGAATGGCGCTCGCTTCAGAGTTGATGTTCGCCGGGAAAAAAGGAATGTCAAAGGCGTGATTGATCTGATCTTCGAAGTCTGGGAACGATGGTCGCCAAAAGGACTGATCAAGATCGGCATCGAGAAGAAAGGTTTTAATGATCAGGTGCTTCCGCTCTTGGAAGAAGAAAAGCAAAGGCGCATGATCTTCCCGGTTGTCGAGGAATTGAAGCCGATGGGAAGAAACAAGGAAGCAAGGATCGAAGGCGCATTGCAAGGTTTTTATGAGCAGGGTAAAATGATATCAGTTTGCTTGAAAAATGAAAAAGGATATTTGATCCCGGTCGGACAAACTAACGATCTCTTGAATGAGCTTTATGATCATCCTTCCGCAAAACATGACGATCTGTCTGATGCCGAAGCTTATCAAGCTGATATCTTGATTATTCCGCTAGCTGATGAAGATAAGCAATCGCTGCATCATAATCCGGTTGATGATCCGTTCGAGGATGACTTTAATCCATTACAAAATGTTAATGTCGGTTATGGAAATATCGTTGGCAACTTCGATGATCCATCTGATGTTTTCGATTAAATTATTAACAACTCAAATATATGCCAGATTTAAATGAGATGACAATCAATTTCAATTACGATGATATTATTGCGCAAGGCCGCAATGAGATCACAATGTCGAGAAATTTTGTCAGAGAGAAGCGTGTCGAATTTCGCAACCGCTTCAAGCTTTATAACAACCAACGCAAACAGAAAGACAAGATCGGCGACACATCGATGTTCAATGTGATTACCACGATGCTCGCTGTTTATTATTCCGATGAAATGCAGGTTGCTTTTTCCGGCAGGGATATTGGTGATGTAACGGCCGCCAGCAATGTCGAAGATCTAGCTAAATTCGATTATGAGGAAATGGGAATGGACGTGATCAACTACATGACACAATGGGATCGCTTCTTCTTCGGTGTTGGTATTCGTCAATTATCAGATTGGAATAAGAAAACGAAAACTCCTATTCCTAGAACTCTCAACCCGATGACTTGGCTGCCTGATCCGAATGGCCATCTGGTTGTTACAAACTTCCGCTTCATGGGATTTGAAGTCAGTTATACTCGATCACAGATGACTGAAGAAGCCGGATTTATTAATCTCGATAAGCTGCCAAAAACCGTAAACAAGAAAGGCACTGAAACCGAACTCACTGAAGCGGCTTATCGTGAAGCACAAAATCTCGGACAGGAAGAATATAAAAAAGATGATAACCCGGATAATATTGTTTATGATATGGTTGATCACTTCATGATCATAAAAGGCAGCGATGGCAAGAGCAAAAAGTTTTTGGTTACTTTCGATGATGAGGTAAAAGAGATCTACCGCTTTGAAGAAATCTTGCCGGTTACTGCAGCCGAAAAAGATGATCCGTCATTAGTTCCGTTCCCAATCTCTTTGAACTATTACTCGCCATCTCGCAATGATCCGTTTGGAACTTCTGTTCCTGATCTTGTCGAGGACAAACAGCGTGCCATGTCAGTGTTTAAGAATTTGCAGGTTGCGGCAGCGAAAGCTGATATCTATCCGATGTATATGTATAATCGGGATAAGATCTTAAACCGCCGGGATCTTGATTTCGCCTTCAATAAATTTATTGCAGTTCGTGGTGAAGTCGGCGATGCTGTGGTCAAGCCTCTTAACAAAGCCGGAACGAAACTTGATACTTCACTCAATGTCATTCAAGCGCTTAATGCCGATATCGAGATCTCAACCGGGATCGATAAAAACGCTCAAGGTGTTTTGTCTGATCAACAGCGCACGCTCGGGGAAGTTCAGCAAACAACTGCTAACGCAAATCTTCGCTTCCTCTTAGGCTCGAAGATCAACGCTTGGGGAGAACGCCGCTTCTGGAAACTTTGGTATCGTGCTTATAAGCAGAATTTTGAAGCCGCTGAAAAGAAGATCATCCGCTTGAAGTCGGCAATGAATGATAATTTTACCACTCTTACCCGGAAACAATTTATCTCGATTAACGATCCTGATATTTCCATCAAGTCAAAGCTTGAGCAAGAGCAGAAGCGCATGACAGAGCGCACAGCTTTTGCGGCGATCTTGCCACTCATCAATGCTGATCCGACAAAACCGGCCGCATCAAAGCGCTATGCTGAACGCCATCTCTTGAAGTTATATGGATTGCCACTTGAGGAAATAAATGTTATCTCTCCTAAAACACCGGATGAAATGAAAGCCGGGATGGAAAATGAACTCTTGAACAAGAACAATAACAAGGATGTTAAAGCCTCGATTGAGGAGGATCATCTTTCCCATATTGTCATTCATGGCCAGTGTGAACAAACTCCGGCCACTGTCGCCCACATTAACACTCACAAAACGATGTATTTTCAGAGTGGTCAAGCGAAGCAGGATCGTGAACTTCAGATGGCGCAGGCTCAAGCCGGTAATAATTCCAATGCAAATATAGCAGCCAATCAGATTGCAAACATGAACACTAATCAAAATAATTCAAAGGTTAATCAAACTAACACTGTTAAGCCATCCGGCGAACAGCCAGTTTAAAAAATTATGAATGGAAGATTTTTAAAGCCGTTTATTCAAGAAATCGACACAGCTTCGATCACACCTGAATGTGTCGAACAGCAATTACTATCAATGCAGCTTGGATATATTTCCCACTGCTTCATTGTCAAAGGTTTGGCTGATGATTATGATATTTTCTTCAAGGCTAACTTCGATGAGTTCTCCGAAGAAACGATTGAGAAAGCGGAAGTTCATGCGCTAAAGCATATTGCCAATCCTGAATATCTTACCGGAGAGATCATGAAAACCATGTCGAGAGAAGTGCAACAATGCACGCAAGCGATGCTTATGATCAACAATAAGCGAGAAGAATTGGAAGCACAGCAAGACAAAGCCGCTGTTATGAAACGCAACATCTCTTGGTTGAAGGATCTTCAGAAGAAGATGGAGGATGAGAAAGCAGCTTCAGCATCGTCAACAATGGCAAAAATAAATGGCGGCGTTAAAGGTGCTCAAGGTTAATCAATGAAAAAAATAATAATTGCAGGCGCTTTTGACTGCATAAAACAAAAAGAAATACACTTGATCAAAGAAGCACTGAAGTTCTCAATACCCGGCGAACTTTTTGTGCTTCTTTATGGCGACTATCAGCACTTCAAAGATTTCGGGTATTTCCCCATGCAATCATTTGAAACTCGGTTAAACAATCTTGGTTGGTTTGTAAGACCTGATCATATCATTCTTCGAGAAGATTGGCTTAAAGGTGTCAATAAAGCATGTTGGATCGTAGAAAACGACAAAATTTTGTTCATTCACTACGCCGATGACAAGAATTTTCCCGGGCGCAATGATCTGAACGAGTGTAAAATCCCTATTAAATTTATAAAGCCCTATGGAAAATAAACCTCGCATCATTGGAAATATTTGTGAGTTCTGCGGCATCCCGGCAGAAGATTGTCGTCATTTCGGAAAACCTTTCGCTCCTGAAGCAGAAGCGCAAAGAGAGATTGATAATGCCACGCATAATGTTTTAGATTATGGTGTTCCGAACGAGAAGATTGCGGACATAATTATTCCGCATCATAACCGGCACGATATGCTCGAGCGATTGCTTGGCTTCATCGATCTATCAATCTTCAATGTGCTTGTCATTGCCGGTGGATCTTTCGGGCGTAACTGCAACAAAGGATCTTACATGGCTGAAACTAACCGTCTGATATTCGCTAATGACGATATTGTGATCTCGAATGAACAGCTTATAAAGATCGCCAACTCGCTTGATGATTATCAGCTTGTCGGGTCAACACAGATCTCCGGATCGAAGCGCAAGAAGTATTGGGGTATCGGATTGTTCCGGGATAAAGGAAAAATAAAACACTCGATTGCGCTTGAGAGGCAAGACAGCATTTTTCCTAGCGGCTTCTTGTTCGGCATCCAAAAAGAAGTTTGGGCAAAGCTAGGCGGCTTCAGCGAAATATATCGGACAGGAAACGAGGATGTTGATTTCGGGCTTCGTGCATTGGAACTTGGCGTTAAGATGAAGATGCTCGATCTTGAGATCGAACACAACGAAAGCCAGTCATCCTGCCGCTTCAAATATTGCGATGTAAACGAGGCTTTATTCTATTCCTCTTGGGGTAATAAGCTAGAAGAATTTTATAACAAAACAAGATGAAAATATTAATTATTTGCCAAACACTGGATTATTATTCAGGCAGTCCGCTTTACAACTACACTCTAGCAATGGAGTTGCGAGCGCAAGGCCATGAGGTTTTTGTTTATTCACGATGGTCTGAAAATAAGATCAAAGAGAATTTTCTCGCTGCCGGGATTATTACTCTTTACGATCGGCCGGAAGGACACTTTGATCTTGTGCTTATTTCACAACCTGATTTTGCCGCTGTCCTTAACGACATAACTGCCGATCAAATTACAAACATAATCCATAGCGAATACGACTGCGAAGCTCCGATCATTAATGACAGGATCACCGGCTATGTTGCCATCCGGCCATCGATCAAGGAAAAACTGATCATGAACTATGGCATCAGCGAAACCAGAGTACGAGTGCTTTATAATGGCATAGATTTTAAGCGCTTCAATCCGGATGCTCGGAAAGTCAACACAGAAGAATATATCAAGGTTGTCATTCCTTGCACGATTGACATCCTGCGCATGAAGTTCTTGAGATATTATGCAGACAAAGCCTGCCCGGGATATCGAGTTTATATTTATGGCAAAGACTACGGAAACGATTTCAAATACAATCAATATGTTTATGTTTACGATCAGATATTCAACATCGAGGATGCGATGACTGATGCAGACTATGTGGCCGGGATCTTACTTGGCCGGGTAAACCTTGAAGCTCGAGCAATGGGCATACCTTCAATTGTTCATGATCCGGAAAACCCAGAGAAAAAAGAGATATTCTTTCCTGAATATAATGAGTTTAAAAAAAGACACGATGTTGTCAATTTAGCAAAAGAAATAATTTTATGAAAATTGCATTTTGGTTTGTTGGTGCTTCTTGCGCCGGAAAAAGTTATTATGCGGCAAAGGTCGCTGAAAGGCTTAATTGCCGATGGATCAGCCTCGACACGATTAACGATCGTATGGAGATCGATGGGATGTCTAGGGATCGTGGCTATGAGAAGCTGTTTGAAAAGGCCTGTGATGTGATTGTTGTTGATGGCATTATCCCTTTTAATTTTCCGATCGACATGGATATGGTTTCAAAACGCTTGACAGGGTATAATATAATTTTCGTGCTTGTTAATCCGCTGTATCGGAAATGGTTGGAAAATCGTGAGCTGCGGAAAGCAGGCATCTCATCAAGCAACCCGGTTGAAATGACTGCCGAAGAATACAACGAATACAATGATCGGTTTGGGAAAAGAATTGAGCGCTATTTAAGCATCGTTATTGAAAGCGATCTCGACATTATATCGCAGGAGCAGATCCGCAACCTGAATTATCAGCATCCCGGCTTTACCGATGTTAAATTTAAGCAGCTTGCTATTGACTGCCAAGGCCGTTCGGTTCTCGATCTCGGTTGCAGTTCGTGCCAATATGAGCCGCTATTCTTTGAAGCCGGAGCATCAAGTTATCATGGCCTTGATGTCAATTTTGCTTATCTGGTCAGGAAAAATGCGGAGCTGTTTGATATAAATAAGCTCGATAATTATGTTGGCGCATACGACATTGTTGTCTGCACTTCGGTCATGCACTATATTCACGATAAGGAAAAGTTCATCCGGAATTGTGCCCGGCTTGCTAAAGAGCTTGTTGTTTTAGAGATCCCCCTCGATCGTGGCGAAGGCAAGATGCTTCATCTCGGATCTCGTGGATTATATTTCCCAACCAAGGATCTGTTCGAGGAATGGCTCGGAAAATATTTCAAGAGTTTTGAGTGCAAAGGCGAAAGCATTGTCGAGGATGGAAGCTATCGATTAATCTATCATTGCAAAACTATATGATGACATCATACATCGAAAACATACCGACAATCGTCAAGGTTGTTGCAGAGATGAAGCCGAAACATATTCTGGATGTCGGCGCAGGCTTTGGCAAATACGGACTGTTGATCCGGGAGGCGCTCTTGTCAAACATGGCCACGAAAGACAACTTAAAACCAGTGCCGGATTTTAGGATTGATGGCAACGAAAGCGCCGAATATTTTTTAAACCAAAAAGCCTTTTACAGAATTTATGATGGTGTTTGCGTTGGAGATATCCGAAAAGCTATACCGGAGCTGTTGTTAGATTTCGATCTGATACTTCTGATCGATGTGATTGAACACTGGCCGAAGGAAGATTTTTATAAATTCATGGACAAGATCTCGCCGAATACCCGGGTGCTTGTTTCTACACCTCGCAAGCTATCGTTTTACAAAGAAAGATATTACGATACAGATCCGCACATCACACAATTCAGCGAGGGTGATTTTCATGATTATGTTGACAACTTGTCAAACGACAAGAGTTTAATTTATTTACTATAAAACCATGACTGTGCTAATCGTTCTAATTTATGCCATCTTGTTTGCCATGATGTTGCGTGGCATCGCTCCGGGCGATCGCTGTGAATGTGGCGGCAAGATTGTTTATTGGAGCTATACGAAGCGATATTGCGAACGATGTGGAAAAGTCTATAAATAAATATATGTTTAAAAAAATCAAAGAGTTCTTCAGGGAACTTTTCATGCCGATCGATAACAACAATCATTTCATGGGTGTTTCGCACGATAAAGCTCCGCAACAAAAAACAGTCATCACCGGAGGCCATGAGCGTGTCGGAGATTACTGCAATACCTGTGGACAACACATTCTCGATTGCCAATATCATCGATCAAGCTATAAATAAGCCTATGAAAAACGCAAAAATTCTAGTCGCAGTGCCATATCATAAAGCGAAGCTATACTGTATTTCTCAACTTTTGTCAAGAGCGGACGAATTAACCTATCAAAACAAGGAAGTTTTGATGCGTTTTGATCCTAGCGAATACGGATCAACCGATGCCGTTAAAAAGCAGCGAGAGTTCTTCCGGAATTTGGTCATAAACAGTCCAGATTTCACGCATTTATATTTTATGGGAGTTGATACCATTCCTCCCAAAGACGTGCTTGAGCGCCTTCTTAGCCACGAAAAAGCCATAGTGGGTGGCGTTTACTGGGGAAGGCATGGTGCTGAAAACGGAACTTCGCAAAATGCGGTTGCTTGGTTGCATGGAGTTGGTTTAGAACAACAGAAAGAGCTGTTTTTGTCAACGAACAGATTGATGCTGATCGATGGCATGGGCATGGATTGCGTGCTTATTCGCCGGGATGTTTTGGAAAAAATATCATGGCTCTCCTGGGTGCAGAATGATGATGACTATCCTTTATACGATAAAGCAAGCCAATATGGCCGGGAAAATGGCTTAGATTTCGGGTGTTATATCGACACAAATATCCAATGTCGCCACTATTTTGACAAAAATTCTTATACCTATTTAGCTTCAGTTTGTCAAGAATAATAAAATATGCTATTATTAAAATAACAAAATATGTCGCTTGAAATTTCAGACAAGAACAAAGATCAAATAATCACTTGGAGGAGATTAAAAACCTATAAAGGTTTCCAACTAATTGTCAATGAGCTTGATGAAACCATCAAGGAAGCCGAACGAGTGATTTTCGCTACCGGAGCAGATCACAAGCCGATGTATTCCGATCGGGATATGGCTATTGTCAAAAGGGATAATGCCATGAGGATCAAGGATCTGCCGGACAGAATGATCGAACTTCTTGGAGGCACAGGACAAACCACTCCGGAAAACCCCGATGCCTATCAGGAAGTTGAAGATATCAATGACGAATTATTCGATGATGATTTTTAATAAATTAAATACGCAGTGAAAGCTGCATATAACTTTCAAAAATATGCCAGACCTAAACAATGTTCTGAATAACAACGCTGTTAATACAGAGTTGGAAAAACAAGTTGATGACTTATCCAAACCAGGCAACGAAGATGCTTTGAATAAGGCATTAACAGATGATTTAAAGCAGTCCGGTGATCCTGCAAATAATGATCCCATCCCTGCCGATGATCCAAAAGATGAAGATCTAGAGGACAAAGGCGATGATCCTTTAAAAAAGGATACCGATCCCGATAAAGATGTTAAGAAATCGAAAGCGGACAAGGTCAAAGAAATTTTGGCAGAGCGCAATGAGGCTCGAGATAAGGCTGCACAAGCCGAACTCGATAATCAGGCTCTTTCAAAACAGATTGCTGACCTCAATGCCAAAATCGATAAATTAGCATCCGGTAACAAAGGGGATGGAGATGATCTGTCAAAAGATCAAGATCCGTCTGCGGACAATAAACCTCTCACTCGTGCGGAGTTAGATAAATACTTTGCGGAGCGTGAGGCCAAAGCCAATGAGGCTGCGGTTGCTGAAAAATCCAATGTTATTGAAGTTGAAGCATTAGATAAGGGTAAATTCCCTCATGCGCTCGAACATAAAGACACTATTGCGAAAGCAATGGATCGCTTTAAAATGAGCGCTGATCAGGCTTACGCCTATCTAAAAGGTCAGGAGATAATCCCGACTGATAATGCTTCTAGTAATTCAAATGCGAACAAACTTAATACCGGTGATCAACCTAAGAATAACTTGATCAGAGATAGGAAGCCAGAGGATATGACCACTGCCGAACAGGAGGCTTATCTTCGTAAAGAGCAGGCCGCCGGTAGAATAACGCTCTAGCCTTTTATCAAAGCAAGTTACCTTAGTTAGTTTTATTATTAATTATACCGACTTGCTTTTTTGATACCAAATTAGCAAAGGTTTTCAAATAAAATGGCTGCTGTAACACGCAACGATTTAAACTCTGGAGTTTTACAAACTTGGCTTTCTCGTCAGGTTTTGGAAAACTTCGAGCCAAATCTATATTTCTTCAAGGCTGGAAGAAAGCCTGATACCCCATCAGGTTATAACACTATTGGTTGGGCAAAGTTTACCCAGTTATTGAGTTCTGCTGTAACGACTGGATCAACTTCAACCGATGGTGTTACGCCGGATGACACTGCTTTTAATGCAACTGTCATCACTGCTACACCTGTTCAATACAGGATCGTAGTAACCCTTTCCGATATGTTGATTGAATTGAATGTCATCAACTTTCTGAAAGGCGCAGCGATCGAAGTTGGCGCTGCGATGGCCAGAAAGATCGATAGCGTTGTCCAAACGACTATCATGGCAGGCGATAATGTAATTTATGCCGGTGGAAAATCCGCAAGAACTGCCCTTGCTGCAACTGATGTTTTGACTGCTTCTCTTTTGAACAGGGCATCAGCTAAGTTGGAGAGCCTTTATGCTCCTAAGATCGATGGTTTCTATGTTTGCTACATTCATTCTTATCAGCTCTATGATTTGAGAAATGAGAGCGGCGTAGGCAACTGGTTGGAAGTTAATAAATACGCTCGCCCGGAAATGATCTTCAAAGGCGAGATCGGAATGTTGAATGGCGTTCGAGTGATCCTCGCTCCGTTCATCCAAACATTCACATCCACTGTAACTGTTTACCCGGCCTTAGTTTTGGGCGCAGGTGCTTATGGTGTCGCAGAGTTCCAAACTTTGAGAACTTATGTTACACCGGCAGTTTCATCGGATAGCGATCCTTTGGCACAAAGACGGAAGGTCGGTGCTAAGTTGGCTTTCGCTACGAAGATCTTGCAGCAAAATGCAATGATCCGTATTGAAACCGGAGCAACCTCAATCTAAACGCAGAGGCCGCCTCTTAATTGAGGCGGCCTTAGGTTTACATTAAGCGCTCAAAAATATGACTGTTCAACAAATAATAAACTTAGCCTTGTCAAATACTCATACAAAATCAACGCAAATAACATCTGCTAATCAGTTGTTGTTTTTTAATTTGGCTAGGCATGATGTCGCTTCCACTATCCGCAAGGAAGTAAACGAGGATTATTTTTATCAGATTTGGGAGATCGATGCGCAAGACAATACCAATGCCGCTCGTGCGAATGGCGAATATATTTTCCCACAAGCTACATCAGTCGCAGCCGGAATGAGTAAATTGATCAGGCTGTTGATCAAACCATATTCAACTGATACTTATCACATACCTGCCCGGGAAGTTAATCTCCGGGATATTCTCAAAGAACATGATTGGTCATGGTATATGGTCAATCAGCCAAAATCAGATCCGATTTATTATATTTCCGATGAGAGCATTTTTGTCGCTCCGGAATTTAAAGCAGCTGATTTGCCTGATACTCCGGCCGGGAATAAACAGATCAAGCTCTATGGCGTGGCCACAATCGTAGATTTAGCGGTTTCTGATGTAGAGGCAACCATTTTAATACCTGTTGCCCATCACGATGTTATCGCTCTCGGAATGGAAAAATATATTTATAAAGCCAGATCAAAAAAGAAGGAAGCATTTGATAGCATGGCAGATTATAACGCAGCCAAACAGGACATGATTGACGATCTAACTAACCGTGATGACAGCTTCATGCAAGCCGGAATACCGAACGATACCGCATTGCAGTATGGCGATGGAGTAATTAACTAATTTTTAAAAATATGCCTGATACTTGGAGCGAGAGAACAAAACCATCGGGAGTTGACAGCCATCTTCTCAAAGAAGATACTGATTTTTTGCTCTTGGAAACCGGTGATAAAATAATCCTCTCTCGTGGCGAGGAATGGTCAACAAGGGTAAAACCATCTTAATATGAAATTATCAATTTTTACGCCAACGCATAATCCTAAGTTTATAAACGAGCTTTGGGATACGATCAAGAAGCAAACATTTCAAGACTTTGAATGGGTTATTGTTACGAACAATGGTGCTAAGGTAAATATCGATGACAAGCGAGTTCGCATCATTGATACTCCGTTCGGAGCAAAATCAGTCGGAGCTTTGAAAAAGTTTGCTTGTGAACAATGCACAGGAGATATTTTGGTGGAAGTTGATCATGACGATTTATTGGTTGAAACCTGCCTCGAGAAAGTTCGTGATAAATTCTTATCAGATCAGGAAATCGGCTTCGTATATTCTGCCAACGCAAAGCTCGGGTCTTTCACTCCTTATGGAGCTAATTACGGATGGAAGCATGGCAGTTACGATTTTAAAGGTCAAGCTCTTTTATATCCAGTTCCGTTCGAGCCGACAGCTCACAGCTTTTCATTCATCTGGTTTGCGCCCGATCATGTCAGAGCTTGGAGAGCCGATGTTTATAAAAAAATCGGTGGCCATAATCCGGACTTCGAGATCCTCGATGATCAAGAACTTTTGATCAGGACATATTTGAAAACAAAAATCGGATTTATAAACGAAGTTCTATATATCTATCGCATTACTGGCGACAATACTTGGATCGAGCGCAACGCTAAAATCCAAACCGGAACCGTTGAACTTTATAACAAATACGCCTATCAACTGGCAGAACGCTGGGCTGACCTTGAAAATATCAAAAAAATAGACCTTGGAGGCGGTTTTAACTCCCCGGAGGGTTATTTATCCGTTGACCTCGAAAATGCCGATATAAAGGCAAATCTTAACGAGAAATGGCCATTTGAGGACAATTCCGTGGGTGTTATTCGCGCCCATGACATTTTTGAGCATTTATCCGACAAACAGCACGTCATGAGCGAGGCTTACCGGGTTTTGGCAGACGGTGGCTGGCTTCTTATTTCCGTGCCTTCAACTGACGGCCGGGGCGCTTTCCAAGATCCGACACATATTTCTTATTGGAATGAAAACTCATTTTGGTATTGGACGCGCAAGGAATTGGCGCAGTATATCCGGAATGACAAAATTAAATTTCAAGAATTTCGTTTGGAAACAATTTTCCCGACAGAATGGCATAAACAAAATAATATATCTTACGCAGTCGCGAATTTGGCCGCTATCAAAAGCGACAAACGGCGGCCGCATTTACAGTTAATATGAAGGATCTATATCAAACAAAATTCTATAAAATGTGGTCTAATATGAAAAACAGGTGTAATAATGAAAATTACCCGGATTTTCATAGATACGGTGGACGTGGAATATCATACGATAAAAAATGGGAAACCTTCGGAGGATTTTTTGACGATATGTATAGAAGTTATTTGTTGAATGTAAAAAATTTTGGTGAAAAAAACACAACACTTGATCGTAAAAATAATGATTTAGGATATAACAAACTGAATTGCCATTGGGCTACCGCAAAAGAGCAAGCGATAAACAGAAGGCATACGAGATTAGTTGAATATAACGGAATTAAGAAAACTCTTACGGACTGGGCTATCCAATTTAATATTAAAAGAAGTACTATTTATCAACGTTTCCATGCTTACAAGTGGCCAATTGATAAATGTTTAACCAAATAATCATATGGATCAAAAAATATCCGAACTCACCCAAGGAACGCCGCTTGATACCGACGTTATTCCTTACGTTGACGGCGTTTCTGGCGCAACAAAAAAAGCTCTCAAATCTGAATTAAAAGGTGCAACCGGTGCGCAGGGCGCAACCGGTGCGCAAGGAAATACCGGCGCACAGGGAGCGACTGGAAGTCAAGGAGCGCAGGGCAGCCAAGGCTCTCAAGGCGTTCAGGGCGTTGCCGGTGGAGCTATGAGTTGGCAAGGCGCTTACAGCGCAGGAACAGCATATGAAATTGACGATGCGGTTGTTGAAGATGGACAATCATATATTTGTATTCAAGCCGGAACTGGTCAAACGCCTTCAACCAGTCCTTTATACTGGACTTTATTTGCGCAAAAAGGCTCTCAAGGCGATCAAGGTACGCAGGGTAATCAAGGTGTTCAGGGCGCTGGCGAACAAGGAGCGCAAGGCGCACAGGGCGTTCAGGGAGCGACCGGCACACAAGGAAGCCAAGGTGAAACTGGCGCACAAGGATCACAAGGAAATCAAGGAACGCAGGGTGCAACCGGAAGTCAAGGAACACAAGGAGAAACCGGTGCGCAAGGCAGTCAAGGCAACCAAGGAACTCAAGGAAATCAGGGCGCACAAGGTGATCAAGGTGCGCAGGGTTCTTTAGTTGTAACAGCCGCGCCTGGTTCTGATCATACTGCAAGCGGATTAACAATATCGTTGACGGCCGCCGTTAATTTGGCTTTTGGCGATGTCGGCTATGTAAATACTGACGGCAAGGTAGCGTTAATAGATGCCGATGCAATCGCAAGCTCATCCGGAATTGTTATGTGTGTTGATAGTTCAATAAGTGCTGATGCTTCCGGCAATTTTATGCTCGTTGGCATAGCACGAGATGACACTTGGGCATGGACTGTCGGCGGTTTGATTTATGCGACTGTAACCGGAACTACCGGTAATACATTATCGCAAACAGCTCCCACAGGGACTGATGAT
>C687J26660_1000341_pt1 | contig 15930 bp, 14 predicted proteins | sample RifOxyA3_FD_26660 | JGI IMG/M metagenome (IMG submission 26660)
TAAATCAACAAGGTTTGGGCTGTTTCGGTTTCGCTCGCCACTACTCCCGAAATCGTTATTACTTTCTCTTCCTCCGCTTACTTAGATGTTTCAGTTCAGCGGGTTGTCGTTAGGCACGACCGGGCTTTACCCGGCCAGGTTTCCCCATTCGGAGATCCCCGGATCAAAGCTATTTTGACAGCTCCCCGAGGCTTATCGCAGCCAATCACGTCCTTCATCGACTTGTAGTGCCAAGGTATCCACTATGTGCCGCAGTAACTTAAATTCTCTCTTTCTCGATGCGGGAATTTATTCCTGCTTCAACCTTAACATACTTATACAAAACCCTATTCAATTATCAAGCTGCTTGCCTTGTCTCCAAGTTTTTCCGCCGAAGCGAAAAACAAGTCCCTTTCGAGGAACCTGGAGGGCCATGAAAAAACGCACCGTAGTGCGTTTCACACGCTCGGTCTATTAAATTTAAACGCTAAAAAATTAGGTAATAAATCTATTCACAGACGAGGTTGTAATTATATCTTAGTTTGCCTTTTGTTGTCAAGGGGATTTTTGGCAATTTTCAGCCTAATTCCAGTTCAGACCTAATTAACCTGGTTTTCCGCGGAAATCAAGACTTTCCGCCAGCCGAACAGGCAAGGCATTTCTTGTTTCTGGGGACCTTGACCTTCCTGAAGGAGCGCTCAAGCGGGTCGATGACCATTAACTCGCCCCCCGCCAGTTCTCCCGCCCCAAGAAGGAGCTTGATCGCTTCCGCCGCTTGCCAGGTCCCGACCAGTCCCGGAAGAAAACCGATCACCCCATTCTCCCGGCACGAGGGAATTTCGCCCGGTGGGGGCTCTTCGGCAAAAAGACAGCGGAAGCACGGCCCCTCCCCCGGCTTTATGACCATTAACTGCCCTTCAAACTGATAGACCGCTCCATAAATCAGCGGCTTTTCCTGCTCAACGCACGTATCATTTAATATATAGCGGGTGGCAAAATTATCGCTCCCGTCAATCACTATTTCATAATCCTTGACGATCCGGGCGGCATTTTCGGCGGTCAAACGGGTAGAAAAGGCCAAAACTTCGCAGTCGGGATTTAATGCTTTGATCCGGTGGGCGGCGATCTGCGCTTTGAGGCGGCCGACCTCATCCGACGAGTAGAGGGTTTGGCGATTTAAGTTTGACAGCTCGATAAAGTCGCTGTCGACGATACCGATCCGGCCGACCCCTGCGGCGGCGAGATATTGCAGAGCTGGAGAGCCGAGACCACCAGCACCGACGACCAAAACTTTTCCGAGGCGGAGTTTTTCCTGGCCGACCGTACCGACTGCAGGGAGAATGAGCTGGCGGCTATAGCGCCCTTCGTTTTCGCAATTACCAGACATATAAATCACCCAGGGTCCAAAGGCCAAACATAATGAATATAGCGGCTCCGACCAGCTTCACGTTTTTTTGGGGGATAAGATCTTTGGTCCATTTACCGGCCAGGGCGCCAAGAGTATTGACCGCGATCATGGCCAGGGTGGCGCCGACCCAAACTTGGAAAGGACTGCCGTATTGGGCGGTCAGAGCCAGCGTGGCGATCTGGGTTTTATCCCCCAGCTCGGCCAGGAGAAAGGCGGTAAAGACGAGCCAAAACGGGGAACGCTTCCCCTTTGCTTCCGCTTCGTCGTCGTCAGCTTCTTCTTTTCCAAGAATTGTCCAAAAGCCGAAAGCGATAAAGAGGATCCCGGCGATGGTCTGGATATATATGATAGGGACAAAGCGGTTGAGTAGCCCGCCAAAGATGACCGCCAGCGCCATTAGGAGGGCCGAGGCGCAAGATACGGCAGCGATAACTATTCTGGCTGAATATTTGGTGGCCAGACCAAAAGTGAGGAGTTGGGTTTTATCTCCCAGCTCCGCCACCGCGATCATTATAAATGTAGTTATAAATGGGATTAAGGACATGGGGATATTATAACACCCGTTCGGAACCTGAGAATGAATTCTCGGTTCCTCACGAGAAACCGGTAACTTTGCGGCTTATGACCAGGAAACCTGTCCCGATTGGATCGGGAAGTTTTCTTGGTTTTTCCCCTGTACGTATTTAGATATTTTGCTCTCTTTTACGCCTTGTCCATTTTCTTTGTCTGGCCACAAAGAAAATGGACGAAAAGAAAAGGCCTTACGCATTTCGACTTTTTTTAAGGTAAGCGAAATGCGTCGAACACTCTGAACTTATACCAGATATTTTTAATCTAAATGAAGGCAATAATCCAAACGGTTTTTCAGTTGAGAAGATCGGACATCGTTATTTCTGTTTGTCGCGATGCATTTTTAGGTATGCACTCTTTCAATGGTTTTGCCTTTAAGCCCTGCCTTCTATGGAAAGGGGCTCCTTGAGTTGGCAGGGGCATTTTGAAGGGCCAGTTGCTAAAAGTCCAAAATTTGGTAAAATTAGAAATTGTATTGGCGTTCCCCGGTAGCGCAGTGGTAGCGCAGGTGACTGTTAATCACTTGGTCGTAGGTTCGAATCCTACCCGGGGAGCTTTTCTTTTTTGTCCCCAAAAAAGAAAAGCGGCAATTGCGTTCAGCAATTGGATTTTGCGAACCCCGGCGCTTGACGACGGGTGAGCAAAATCAAGGGTAGGATGAGAAAGGCGTTTTTGCGCCGAGCGAAGCGAGGATCAGCGAGCGACACTCCTGCCCTAGCAGGATGAGCGAGCGAAAGCAAAAACGCCATGTCCCGTAGTCGCCGCCCAAAGCGGCACGGAGGACGAAATCCTACCAGGGGAGGGCCGATTTTTTTTGATTATCTTCGAGAGTGTAAAACTAGGCGCTACTCCCTGCCTGCAGGCAGGTTAGTATTACGGACTATTTTCTAATTGCAAGTGGTCCAGTTTTTGGGGGGAAGGTCACCACAATATCGATAATTTCCCAATAGATCCCCTGTTTAACCACAAATCCGCTCGCAACGAGCAAGGAAAGGCCGATGAGGAGCCAACCCTGGAGTTTATCGTGCATATTTAATCCTTTAATCTCTTTTTTGACACGGCACAAGCATCTTTTAATGATTTACAAGTGAATAAAGTATCCAACATGCACTTTAATCTCCCATTTGACCATATTTTGCCAATTGGCAATTCCTTTCTTGGCTCAAATGGTTCTCCCAAATATAATAAATAGTGATTTTTAACTTTACCTCTTTTTATCTCTGGGATTCGGCTATGCATATCAGCAACAATCTCATAAGATTTCACATAATGGATCGACTGCAATTTACCATCATATCTAAAACCCATATAATTGAGAGGTATTTTGGGCCAATTCTTTTCTGCTGGATAAAAGTAGAGGCGTTTTTTATTAATAACATCTCTCCAGGATATTTTTGACCATTTTGGTGTTTTATTCGATAGTGATACAACATAGACCCAATTAGATTCCTTGTTTTCCATTTGGACCTCCTCAAGCAAATATTTTTGCAGCTCTGATAAAAGATACTTTTCCTTATTTGATGCCTCATGGTAAATATAATTAATTGTTTTAATCACATCATGCCAAGAAATTGACTTTATAGGAACCCCGCGAATTGATCGTTTTAAATTACCATTAAAATATTCTTCCGTGCAATCACTGAGAACCAGAAACATTCTCTTGGTTCTCTTATAGCCGCCAAACCTCTCCCTGTATTTTTTGAGTTGGTCCAGGGTTGGCAAAGACCACCCCTTTTTTGCTTCTATGATACAAAAGAACCTATTATCAACAACAATTTCAATGTCCGTTATCCCCTTTTCCCCATGTTTTTGAAGACGAATAACAATATTATTGTATTTCATATCTCTGTTATACATTCGCTTGATTAAGGCTTTCACCAATCTTGGGACCCTTGCCATTGTATATCCCAAACTGTATGTTAAATCATTTTCACTAACGCCTAAAAGTTCAAATACGCTTTCAATTTGATCATCATTAATAGATATTACTGTTGATGGAGTTTTATTCATGAGGCATACACGCTCTTTTCTGGGCCAGAATACGCATCATAAACATGCTCATAAACTAACTCGCACTTCTGACTATAAACTGGCTTTGTGTATTTCTCGGGCAAATGGTCAAATACTTCATTTATCATGACTTTGACCGCGGCCCTTGCCTCTTGTTTCTTGCGCCAATCGAGCACGAGCTTCTCTTGCTTTAGCTTTTCCAGCAGCTCTTTGGCCACTGCCTTGACTACCCCCTCTTCTTTCTTGGTCAACTGCATGTCTGGCCTAGTTAAAATATCAAATACTGCTAATTCTTCTTCGGAAAGCCCTTCTGCGATAGTCCTCTTTTCTTCTTCGTTTAGCTGCTGGGCAAATTCGGTTAAACGTCTAAAGAATTCGTCAACGTTCATACTGCCGGCGTTATATTCATCGATCAATTTCTGAAACTTATCCTGGAAGTCCAATCTGGTCCGGTTAAACCTGATCATTGTTCCTAAACGACGCTCAATCATCCCTTTCAGTTTTTCAACTTCAATATGCTTTCTCCCCTTTTCAAATTTGGCGCGTAAAGTCTCGAAGTCGATCTGGCTAAGATCGTAGATTCGGCTTTGCTCGGGCTTTTCGGCAATTACATAGCCTTCCGTGGAAATCGATTCATCAAGAAGCTTATCGATCTCTTTCATCACTGCTGAAATGTCAGGCGGCGGCAATAACGATCGTATTTTGTTAGCGATAACTACGAATAATATCGCTAGTGGCGCTACCTCATGGGCAATTTTGTCCGGTAAGATAGCTTTGAATAAGCCATTAATCCGGGCAGCCATAACTAGGTAGGTTTTCTTCTGCTCTTCGGCTGCGATTATCATGTCCACCGCGTTATCAAGCAAGCCAACCTTAGCGAATCCTTCTGCGGCTAGGATTGCTTCAACATTAATCCCAAGATTCGAGCAGAATTCCGTTGTTTCTTGCAGTTGTTTCTTGAGAATCTCCACCAGCTCCGCCTTTTCGACAATTGGCGGCTCACCCGCTCCAGGGGTCGGCGCGTAGATCGCCAAAGCCTTTTGCAGGCTTTGGAAAACACCGACATAATCAACAATTAAACCGCTGACCTTGTCCTTAAAGACCCGGTTAGCCCGGGCGATAGTCTGCATTAAAGTATGGTTGCGCATCGGCTTATCAAGATAGATGGTTGAACAGCTCGGCACATCGAAGCCGGTCATCCACATGGCACAGACAAAGACGATCCGGAAGGGATCGTTTGGATCCTTGAATTTTGTGGCTAAGTCTTCACTTACTATCCGGCGACGGTGCGGCTCGATCTCGACCCCCTTCTCCCGCATCTGGGCGATCTCATTTTGCGAAGAAGAGACCACTACAGCCATATCTGTCTCTTTAACATAGTTGATTAATTTTTCTAATGCGGCCCTCTCCTCTTCCGCAACCCCGCTCAACTGCTTTTCCAACTCCTGCAAATATTCTTGCTGATATTTACGCACCTTATCGTACATTTTGACTGCCGTAACCTTATCAATCGCCACAACCATAGCCTTCCCTTTAAAGCCGCGGTTAAAGAAATGGCTTACTATATCTTTAGCAACTGTTTCCAGGCGATCGTTACGAGTAATAATGTGATATTGTCTGGCGAACTCTTGCTCCAACCGGGCTTGCTGGCGCTCATCCAGCTCAGCCGCTTCAACAATAGCGGCCATCTCATCATTTAAGCTTTCGTTTGTGAGCTGGACCTCGGGGATTCGGTTCTCGTAATAGAGTGGCACGGTTGCCTTATCATCGATCGATTGCTTAAAGTTATAAACACTGACATATTCACCAAACACATCCTTGGTCTTCTCTTCTCCAACGATTAAAGGTGTACCGGTAAAAGCGATAAAAGAGGCATTAGGCAACGCTTGGCGCATGTTAAAGGCGAGCGTGTCATACTGGCTCCGGTGCGCCTCGTCCGTGATAACGATAATATCCGACCGCTCTGACACAACCCCCTGGAAGTTGAACTTATGGATCAGAGTAAAGATATAACGATGATTCTGACCCAATAACTGCCGGAGATGGTCACCTGATTCGGCATGGATCTCTTGAGCAGTTATGGCGCCTGAATTGGCAAAGTTACCATAGATTTGCTCATCAAGCTCTTTGCGGTCAGTCACAATAACAAAGGTCCAATTGCCAGGGATCTTACGCAGGACTTTTTGGGCGAAAAAGATCATGGAAACGCTCTTGCCGCTCCCTTGAGTATGCCAAAACACCCCCAGCTTGCCCTGTTTTTCCCTAATATCCTTAAATCCCTTAATAACGTTGTTGACGCCCAGATATTGATGGTTTTTTCCGATTAATTTAATTAGTCCGCCGCGAGATTGCATATAAGCGATATAGTTCTCAACGATATCAAGGAAGTTAGCCTTCTGACAGATCCCGCGGATCATCGTATCGAGGGATATAACGCCTTGTTCGCCTTCACTATTGATCTTCTTCCAATCGGCAAAATGCTCCCACTCCGCAGTTATACTGCCAACTTTACTTTCGCTCCCATTGGAAAGGATAATAACGGCGTTATACCAGAATAGCTGGGGAATCGTGTTTTTATAATCGGTCAGGTTATCAATAAACGCGTTTTCTACCCGCTTATGTGCCGCTTTAAGTTCAATAAATAGTAAAGGGATACCATTTACAAACCCGACCAGATCAGCCCTTTTGGTATACATTTCACCGGTGACCCAGAATTGGGAAGCAAGGAAAAAGTCATTATTTTCGGACTTATCCCAATCGATAACTTTAACCGTTTCGGTCGTCTCTTCCTCTCGGCCTGTGGCGGGCATTGTAACGGGGACGCCATCCTTGAGCAGTTGGTAAACTTCCCGGTTGGCATTAACCAAGCTCATCGCACTCCGATCGCGCGTTATTTCTTCAATGGCCAGATCAATTGCTTCTTCAGTCAATCCGGGGTTTAACTTATTCAAGGCGGGTCGTAGCCTTGAAACAAGAACAACTTCTCCCCGATTCTCCCGGCCCATAGTACTGCCGCTCGCCCGTTCGAATTCTAGATAACAGTTAGCAGCTTGCCAGTTAAGATCTGTTAACAACCTGATTGTTGGTTGTTCAATTAATCTATCTTCCGAATAATGCGTTGTCATAATTGATTTACCATGTCATAGGAGGCTACAACATCCTTAATCTTATCTTCGCTGATTTTCTTTTCTCTTGCAAGCCTCATAACCCTCAAATGATACTGATTAAATAATATTTTCTTCGATAATCTATTTAACCTGGCGATATATCTCACCCTTTGTCTTTTGTTTAACAAATCAAATATCTTGCCAAGATAATAACCACCTGCATTCATTATGAATTTTTCATCAAGCACATTTGCAATTACCTTAGTTCGATATTTTGGGGCGAGCCCTGCGATATTGCAATTTATCATTCTTTTTAATATTGGGCTTCGTTTAAAGTCGACTCTTTTCCTAACTTTTTTCCTATACGCATCGTATGCCTTCTCAATGTCTTTGTGCTTTTTAGGGTTTTCCAATAGCTTAAATATATCAAACGACCAATAATCGAAGAATTGCCTAGAAGTAAATAATTTTGCCTTACTAGCGTTAAGATTCAATCCTATCATTGCCAGCTTTTTTGATGCCAGAAACATGATCTCTTTTGCATCTTTTTCATTTTTTGATGCTATTATTTGATCGTCAGCATATCTTAGATACTTAGATTTCCTTTCTTCGCATATATCGTACATATACTTGTCATATTCCTGAAGATAATAATTTGCTAATATTCTAGAACAATCCCCAACCTCATCTTGTGGTAATCCCGCACTCTGCTTCTCATAAAACATATACTTTTTATTCCAATGCGATAAGAAATAAAATAGCAAATTAACATATTTAGTTTTCCGCTTGTCTACGGCTTCCCTTATTAATGCTTCCAATCTGTCCAGGCGTATTGAATCATAGAAGTTTGCAATATCAAATATAAAATAGTATTCATGATCTGATTTTGCATAGAGATTGTAAGCTCTCTTTTGATAATCAGTCCATGCACGTTTCCATGCAAATGAGTTGTAACTGTAATCTGGCATAGACACAATTTCGTCGTTATTTTCAATCTTCCGTATTTTTCCGCCTAATTTCCAGCCCCCATAGGTGCCCTTTACTCTATTTGCAGCTATTTCATCCTCAAGACTCTTAATACAATAATAGTAGACACAGTAGTCCTCTCTAGTAAGAGCGGGAATAAAACGAACAACTAAATTCTCTTTATGTGATACAACAAATGTCCTGGGGGGAGATGGGGCATAAATCATTTTGTTAATCTTACCGACTAATTCCTTCAAGAATGAAATTCTATCGGGCGTCGAATCAGCGAATGGGCAATCGGTTTTATTGTGAATGTGCTTCCAGAATCTTTGCCCAACCACTTCGATAAAGTCGTTATCTTTTAGCATATATATTCTTCTCTATCATATTAACGATCATATATCTCTCTCCCTACCTCCCCGCCAATCAACTTCGGTAAAAGTAAATCGCGGGTTTGAACCAGAATTTTGTTCATGTTGACCAGGTTAGCCATCATTTGAAATGATATTGAAATCTTACCCTCAAAGTCATCTAATATTTCTCCAGGAATATCAACGACTTCTAATCGCATTAGATCCTTTGGATAAACATGTGGTTGCGCCGCTCCTCTTTGAAAGTTGGTTACCTCATTTTGTCTATTTTTCAGCAACAAATAGAAATAATATAAGTATTTTGTGGTATTTCTATCAATAAAAGAGCAATCTGATGCCCAGATATCCTCATAATATATGTTTACATAGCCCGAGTTCGCTCCCGAAGCGCTAATCGTTATGACAGGAGCCTTTGTATTTGCCTTATTATGAAAATATGCCGGGCTTAACCCTCCAGCCACCACAGGAACTGCTCCCTCAATTATTATCTCCCTGGTTATACTCTTGCCCTTTGCAATATCCACCTTTTCTCCTAATGTAATTACCTCCCACTTCTCCGGTATCTTCCCCAGCTTCGAATCAACCATGTTCACCTTCTCATGCCCCGGAAAGCGGAAATTGACAAACCATTCGCTATAGATCATCTGCGCCATTTGTTCGATGATCTTTATCCGGCGGTTGTTGTTTTCGATCAGGTCGTCGTAGGCGGAAAGGATGGAGGCTATGCGGCGTTGTGTTGGGAGATCGGGGAAATTGATAACTAGGTCCTTAATTGATGCGATATCCGCACGTTGCCTACCAGATGCGCCAGCCATACTCTTTTCAGCGGGGCTTCTTATGGTTTTCGTAGTTGATAAATAATAAATATAATCTGGGTCAGAAATCGCTGATTTTGCTCTAAATACAAAGAATTCTGTCGAACCAAAAGCGGGGCTCCCTCTATATTGTGCAATTTTTCCATTCTCAAGACATGGTGTTATTCGGGCAAATAATGTGTCCCTGTCCTCAAATTTTGACCCGCCGCCTTTTAACTGTTTCTCTCCACTTGGGCTAACATACTTTGTTCCGGGTTGAATAGCCTCCATCATAACAAATGGGTATTCCCCACCACGTTCCAGCTTTACTTTTGGATGAATTTCAACGCAATCCTCAAATCTTACTTTTCGCCAATTATTCTTCATGGCCTTTGCTTAATATAATTATTAATCACTTCGTATACAGCGTTTGTATCTTTTCCTTCCAATCTTCCAATGTACCCTATTGGCATATGCTTAAACATTGCCTCTGTACCCTCCTTGATCATTTCAGATTTCGCTTCTGGCTCTGGATTAGTTGCAATATAATCCTGAAGGGTTTGCGCCACATTCCTTCTATGTGTGTTAATGGCATACATATTTGCATAAACGTTGTAATTTTTGGAAGCAAAACCCAGCCCATATGATACAACGGAAAGTAATGCCAACTTTGCTAATCCATATTCTAGAGTGAAAAAAGATTCTGGGCCAAAAACGATTATTCCAATACTTTTCATCATAAGAATACCAAAATACACGATAAAGTTAAAAGCGATGAGCCCTATTAAGAACCAGAATGTTTTATCTCTATTGCCCAACCATTTCTCCATGCTCGCACGGTCTTCATTTGCCTGCTTTTCAAAATATTTGGCGAGAGTCACAGAGGCAATCTCGCCATGAGTAGTTTCGATTTCAGCCTTTTTTTGCTTCAAATTCTCTAGCTCATTTTGTAATTTTAGGGCTAATTCCTTGTAAACTATTTCCGCCTGCACCGCCGCTTTTTGTTGTTTTTGCAGCTCTTCTTCATCCTTACTTTTTAATGCTGCTTCCTGTCTTAAATATACAAGGTTCGTTTTGGTTTGCTGAATCGTTTCGTTAGAATAACGCTCTATCTCTCCTTCCAACTGATCATGCAAAGGCTTGGGATTGGGATGGTTTAAATTAAAGCTATCGATTCTTTTTATATAATCAACAAATCGTGTTTTTTTATTATCTATATCATCAATTTCGGGCTTCGATAAGATTGTTTTATACTGGAGTTCAGCAAATTCCCCAAATAAGCCCTGTAATCTAATCAAATATTCGGCGCTTTTTTGAAATTTTAATGCGCCATAATCATCCTTCATGGTTATCTTATTTATATCTATTTTACCTATTGAATCAATATCTATATTTTGTTCAGCCATTTTGCCCTCCCATTCATACTATTCGCCAGTGGGCCTTATAATCCCTTTTTTAATATAAGGCCGATATTATGCGATATTTTCTTTTCCAGTAGGTGCGATTCAGCATTTAGTTTTTCGAGCTCACCATTCAATCCTATGATTTTTTCCTTGAAGTCGTATTCTTCAGTCGGCCTTTCGGCGACTCCAACATATCTCCCCGGATTTAAGCTCCACCCCTGCTCTTCGATCTCCTTTAAGGTTGCCACCTTACAAAGGCCCGGCTTATCCTTTAACTTCCCTTGCCGGTATTGTTTGACCAGCCCGGCCAACATTTCAATCTGTTCCGGCTTAAAATCACGCAAAGCCCGGTTTATCTGATTAAAGGTGTTTCGGGCATCGATAAACAAGACTTTATTCTTAAGCGCCTTATCCTTCTCCTTATCAAAGAACCAGAGAGTCACTGGGAGTGTGACAGTATAAAAGAAATTAGACCCAACAGAGACGATCACATCAACATGGCCCGATTTAATAAGCTGTTTGCGTATTTCCATTTCAGACGAACGGGCATCAGCCGCAGCATTCGACATAACAAAACCTGCCCGCCCCTTACTATTCAACGCACTGTAAAAGATCTGGATCCAGAGATAATTGGCATTATCTACGGTTGGTAGGCCAAACGGGAACCTTGGGTCGCCCTTAAGACTTTCAATGTCTACCCGATTAACATTAAAGGGAGGATTAGCCATCACATAATCGAACTTGCCGACACTTTTATGAATATCTTCTTTATAAGTGTTAGACTCACGGATATCACCTTCCAAGCCGTGAACCGCCAGATTCATTTTGCACAGCCTTACCGTCTCTTTGGTCTTTTCCTGCCCGTAAATGGATATTTCAGCGCTCGGCTTCTTCTTCCGCTCTTCGACAAAGCGTGCACTCTGGACAAACATACCGCCCGAGCCGCATGCTGGGTCTAAAATCTTGCCATGGAACGGCTCAATTATCTCAACGATTAGTTTAACAATAGATATTGGGGTATAGAACTCGCCCCCCTTCTGCCCTTCCGTCATCGCAAATTCACCCAAGAAATACTCATATATCCGGCCCAGCGTATCCCCATCATGCTCCATCGGGATTGAAGCCATTAATTTAATCAGCTCAATTAAGACCTTTTTATCAAGCTGGTTGTAGTTCCTGGGCAAAACGTCTTTTAAAGATGGGTTTTCTTCCTCGATCGCCTTCATCGCGGCATTGATAGCCTTGCCTATATCGCTACCTTCCTTTAGTTTTGACAAATAGTCAAACCTGGCAATTTCCGGCAAATACATTACCCCTTGCGCTTGATAATCTGCCTTGCCAATTGTGCGCCGGCCGGTCCCTTTGCTCGCTAGCTCTTTCTCGACAATAGTAAATTTATGGTCAGCGTATCTCAAAAAGATAAGACCCAAGACAGGCGTGGAATATTCAGATGATTTCAGGTGCGAGTTAGCGCGCAGTTCGTCGGCAGCATTCCAGAGTCCTTTTTCAAGATCGGCTAGATTGTTTTCAGGTTCAGGCATTTTGGGCCTCCTTATTCTAATTACAGGCATTTAATTAGAATATAGATATTTATATTCTAATCATCTAAGATCACGTTCTTATTTTACGCTTAGAATCAGGAAAAGCAAGGGAGATTAGCGGGGGAAAGGGACTGAGGGACTAAGGGATAGCTAAATCCGACTGATCGTTAGACTTAACCTTATTTACACCCAAATAGCTCTTTTCGCCAGAGGTGCGGGGGAGGCGAAAAGGTAAGGAACTAAATAATTTCTGACTCTCTAGCCGCATAATACATTCCCCCCTTCCTTGCCCCCCTCCCCCAAATAAACTATACTTAAATCAGCATGTACAACATCATCGACTCCATAAAAACTTATCTGCTCTCTAATGGTATGGAAATAGTAATCGACCTGCTGATCCTGGTCATCGGCATCTGGGTGGCTAAAGTCGCCTCGAACATCACCAAGAAGGCGATGATCAGATCAAAAGTTAATCAAACCCTGGCCCTTTTTGTCGGCAACGTCGTATATTACGCCATCGTAATTTTTGTGGTCCTATCTTTCCTGGAACGACTGGGGATAAAAACAACTTCATTTCTCGCCCTGATCGGCGCGGCCGGTCTGGCGATCGCACTGGCCTTGCAAGGCTCCCTCGCAAACTTCGCGGCAGGGCTCATGATCATCATGTTCCGCCCTTTTGAACTTGGGGATAAAATTGAAACGGTCGGCGTCTCCGGCGTCGTGGAAGAGATCCAGATCTTTAGCACCGTCCTCATAACCGCTGATCATAAACGAAAGATCATTCCGAACTCCAAGATAACCGGCGACGTCATCTCCGTGGAGATCAAACACTAGATTTTCCGTTTCTTGACTTCCTTCAGCGCGCTTTTGACCATTTTACCAAAATCTTTGTCTCTCTGTCTTTTTTCCAAGCTGGTCATGGCGTAATAATCGGTCTCTTTTTTTAATTTGAGGTAATTTATATATTTCTCTTCGCTTAAATCGCCCGACTTGAGCGCGGTCAGCACGGCACACCCCGGTTCGTGTTGATGAGTGCAATCAATAAACTTACAGGAACAGCCTATTTCTTCAATTTCCGCGAAAACACTTTTTATCCCCTCTTCGGCATCTGCCAGCCCGATCTCCCTCATCCCCGGATTATCGATGATCATCCCCCCGTTCTTAAGGACAAAAAGTTCACGATGAGTAGTCGTATGCTTTCCTTTATTGGTTTGAGCACTGATCTCCTTGGTCGTTATCAGTTCTTCTCCCAATAATTTATTGGTCAGCGACGACTTGCCAACCCCCGAAGAGCCGAGCAAACAGTAGATTTGCCCCGGCTCGATCACCCGCGCCAGGCTATCGAAACCGGTTAAGACGCTGGTGGTTAGTAGCGGGACCGCTTTAAAGCGCTCTTTTACCTGGGAGATTATTTCGGCCAGCTTTTCCGGGGAAACAAGATCAATCTTGTTGAGGAGTAAAACCGGGTAAATCTTTTCAGACTGAACGATCGTCAGGTAGCGCTCGAATCGATTTAAATTAAAATCACGGTCGACCGCTTGCACAATAAAGGCGCAGTCGACATTAGCCGCGATCGTCTGAACCTCCTCCTTGCCGGCCGCTTTTCGCTTTAAAACGCTTTTTCTGGGGAGAATTTCTTCAATGAGGGCTCTGCCGTAGCCAAGATCGTTAATTTTAACCTGGTCGCCGACCGCCGGATAATCGAGCGGCGACTTGGCCGCGAAAATAATTTTACCGGCAACTTCAGCCCAAGCCTCCCCGCTTTCACCCAGAACACGGTACTTCCCCCGGTATTGGGCGACGACCCGGGCGGTTTTGATTTCGTTGTTCATACTATTTGTCCGGCAGAAAGAAACATTATACAAATAAATGCTTATTAATGCCACATCCTCAAAACAGATAGGTTGACAATTAATATTTATTGACATATACTTGACATATCAAGCATATGAAAAAGGCAAATGAACCAATAAGATTGATATTAGAGCTGGCAAAGACGCAGGCCATTGTTGGGCGTCGTTTTGACTGTGGGCTGGGCGGGCTTGGCTTCAATGAATTTACGATCCTATATAATCTTAGTATAGCAAGTGATGGAAAAATGCGCAGGATAGACCTGGCCAATAAGATTGGGCTTACCGCCTCCGGGGTGACACGGCTGTTACTGCCTATGGAAAAAATTGGACTAATTAAAAGCGGAGAAAGCGAAAGAGATGCCCGAGCTCGGTTTGTAACAATTGCTCCTGGTGGTGTCCTTAAATTAAATGAAGCGATCGAACGAATGGAACTGCTCCTGAATGAAATAATCCCTATGGATAAAAAGATCAAAATCGAAAAGATCTCGCAATTTCTTTCTGAATTAGGGATGCTTGCGCGTTAGCCTTATGGATAGAGATGGACTGCTCCTCACGCAAATCGCCTTCAACAATCAAACCTTCGAGGAAGTCAGCCTTCAAGAAACAGACCTTAGCCACAAAGAATTTTCCGAATGCGCCTTCAATAAATGCGATTTTAGCGGTTCCAACTTTAGCGGAACTATCTTCAGCGACTGTACTTTTACCGGCTGTAACCTGGCCAACATCAAGGTCGAAGGCTGTGGTTTTCGCGGCGTCAATTTTACCGGCTGTAAATTGATCGGGGTTGTCTTTATCAAGATCAACAAACTGCTTTTAGATTGGGGCTTTCAGAAATGTAAGATCGCCCTCTGCAATTTCAGCGGATTAAGTATTAAACACAGCCGCTTCACCGATTGCGTCATCCAGGGGACCGATTTCGTCAACGTTGACCTTTCGGGAGCGACCTTCTCCGGCTGTGACCTGGAAAACAGCACCTTTCGCAACGCCAACCTGGAAAAAGCGAGCTTCGTCGGCTCGTGGAATTATTACGTCGACCCGACCCAGAACAAGGTTAAACAAGCCAAGTTCGCTTACCCCGAAGTCCTAGCTCTCCTCGCCCCTTTTGGGATCAAGATCGAATAGCTATAGATAGATCGTCACACCAAACTGACTGAAGCTAATCCCGGCGTCCATCCAGTTTGTTTGATTACTGCTGTTCTTGTACTTGATGCCCGCCAGGGTTAAACTGCCAAATTGATAATAAACGCCGAGCCCGATCGTTTCGGTCAGGTTGGTCCGCGTCTTGACACCGAGCAGGAACCCTGGAATACCGCCGCTGAAATCTCCAGCCGGCGATGGGGAACCGGCGACCGAAGATATCTCCTGCTGGGCGTTAAACCAGCCTAAATTGTAATCGAGATAAGCGGAAACCGAATTACCGCCAAGTTCAAAATCAACGATCCCGCCCAGCGAGGCTTGGAATAACTGAAAAGCGTGCCAGGTGGAATTAAGCGGACTGTAATTGAAAATAAAATGCGGCCCCGCTTTGACCGACGGCGCGACCGAATAGAACAGCGACGCTTCGCCGCCAAAGCCCAGGTTGGTTTCCGACTTCAGCGCCCCAAGATAAATTGAATCCGCGCTATCAAGCAATGAATTCCCGGTCGCGTTGACCAGAAAATTGACGTTCAAATCTCCGCCAAGGACGGCATAATCGGTCGCTTTTGCCAGGCCGGCCAGACAAAAGGACAGGAAGATAACAAGCGCCATGAAAATCGTTGTTTTTCTCATTATTATGGATACCTCAAGAATATATTTTTTGGTCCACTGGTTAAATTTAACTTAATGGCTTCCGGTTGTCAATCCAACTTCTTACTGCTATTATTCCTGCATGAAGAGTGTCCTGATCACCGCTTTCGATTACAACGAAAAGCACTTCGTCGAGAAGG
>C687J26660_1000366_pt1 | contig 15061 bp, 8 predicted proteins | sample RifOxyA3_FD_26660 | JGI IMG/M metagenome (IMG submission 26660)
ATTTGTATGGTCGGCTCCATCTACCTCTGTCACAACAATTGCAAATGACCTTGGTGTTGGCATGGCATACGTCACCGTTACGGATGCTTGTATATCACTGATCGACTCGGTTGAAATCCTTTCATTACCTGTAATGAACTTTGAGTTTACCGATTCTACATACACCTCATGTGCCGCAACATTCGACGGAATGGCAACAATCACAGTATCCGACGGGGTTGAACCTTTCGTTTACGATTGGTCAATTTCTGCCAGTGATACGGCTGTGGCAAGCGGACTGAATGCCGGATGGCATCATGTTACCGTTACTGATGTCTGCGGATCACTTACCGATTCAATTTTAATAGGTACACTCCCTGCACTGGGCGTGATGCACCTGTCGACCGATATTATTTGTTATGGCGACTCAACCGGAGCTGTTAATCTTTCGATTACCGATGGTGTTGCTCCAATAACTTATCTGTGGTCTGTTACTGACAGTATTGGCAGTCAGCTTACCGGAATTCCGGCCGGCACATACAACTATTCAGTAACCGATTTCTGCGGAACCATCACCAACTCGGTAACCATCATCGAACCGGGTGCCATCTCAGTAACCCTGCTGCCCGAAAACGTTACCTTCACGGGAATGGACGACGGTGCCATCGACCTCATCGCTTCAGGCGGTACAATGCCTTACTCTTATCTGTGGTCGAACGGAATGACATCTGAAGACCTGGCCATGATTGTTGAGGGCGTTTATACAATCACCCTGACAGATGAAAACTCCTGTGTGTTTATCGACTCGGTGACCATCATCGCCGCAGGAAAATACATCGAAATCATGAACGTGCTCACTCCAAATGCCGACGGACAAAACGACACCTGGATGATCAAGTTTATTGAATCTTATCCCGACGCAATTATCACTGTGTTTAACCAGTGGGGACAGATTGTTTACAACTCAACCGGTTATACCGATCCGTGGAACGGTAAAAAAGATAACACCGGAAAAGAGCTGCCTGCAGGTACGTATTATTATATTATAGACCTTCAGGATAACGATATGAAATATTCTGGTTCAGTGACTATTTTACGTTAATTATTGACTTTTTAAAAAAACAAGATATGAAAAAGTTATTTTTCACTCTGATTTTAGCCGGGTTTGCAATCCAGGGATTTTCACAACAGCTGTCAACATACAGCCAGTACATGCTCAATAAGTATGACATCAACCCTGCCGTTGCCGGAACAACCAATTACAATCCCATCACACTTGCTTACAGGCAGCTGTGGACAGGTTTGGATGAAGCTCCGTCAACTCAGACAGCCAGCTCGCACATTGCTCTTTCAGAAAAAGTTGGAGTTGGCGGAAAAATTTTCAACATTTCAACCGGACCAATAACCAAAACAGGCATGGAAGCCACTTATGCATACAGTATCCCTGTTGGCACTGATGGTACAAGATTGTCTTTCGGTTTATCGGGAATGTTATATCAGTTCCATCTTGATAAATCAAAGCTGGTTTTTAATGACATGGACGATCCCATTATCCTTTTCGGATCAGAAAAGCTGATGGTGCCCGATGCCTCTTTCGGTACTTACATTTACAACGAGCGTTACTATGGCGGATTTGCCATTTACCAGTTGTTTAACCGTCAGGTTGACCTGATGAATGATGCTTATATTGATCAGAGACAGGTAAGGCATTATTTCCTGCATGGAGGATATGATTACATCATTAATGAGATGTGGTCGGTTGAACCATCATTGCTTTTAAAATTCATCGAAGCCGGAAAAATGCAGGTTGATATTAACGTAAAAGGAACTTACAAACAAATGCTTTGGGCAGGATTGTCATACCGCACCCAGGATGCAGTGGTTATCATGGTTGGAGCCGGTAAAAAGCGTTTTGAATTTGGATATTCATACGATATCGTGCTTTCAGATATGAAATATTACTGCAACGGCACCCATGGCATCCTTTTCACCTACAAGCTGAGCGCCTCAAAACCAAAATTATAATTGGTAAAAAGATATTCTAAGGAAACGGGCTTCGGTCCGTTTTTTTTTGCTCACTCTGTCCGAATTGTGCTGAAGAGTTATGTTAAGGCCTGTTGGTTAAGTCAAAAGATAAATTGATAAAATGAAATGGCACGGTCCCGAATTGCATTCGAGGATAAATGCTCTGCACATAATCGTCAGGCTTATTTTTCAACAAAATGATTATCAATTCATAACAAAGAGATCCCTCGCTGCACTCGGGATGACAATTCATGTTTTGGATTGGTCAGATGGGATGGGGAAGGCGGCTTTACCGCCTTCCCCATCCCATCTGACACTATCTCATAGAGACCATTGTCATCCCGAACCGCCCAAAGCGGTGAGGGATCTTACTGGAAATTAACTAAGTTTAATACAGAAAAACCTTAACCTGACGACTATGGGCCTTAAAGCCGGGGTTATTTGCAGAGCGAAGACCCTCTATCAATTTTTAACTTTTGTATAAAAATCGCCAATCATCTACCACCTTTTTATAATTTTGCCATATAAAAAACAAAACCATGAGCAAATTCATTCTCACACTGTTCTCTGCACTCTTAACTGTAATCTCCTTAAATGCACAAAACGATCCCGTGGTCGATTCCATCATCAAATTCGGGAAAGCCGACAATCAGGCCATGAAACATCTGGATGTTTTGTGTAACCGAATTGGAGGAAGGCCTATCGGATCGGATGCCTATCAGAATGCCGAAGAATGGACCGCCGGTAAATTCGAAGAATGGGGCATGGAAGTAATCATGGACGACGCCGGCGAACTGCCTGTGGGTTTCAACCGCGGACCTTGGTTTGGCAGACTTCTCAGCGATAACGGTTTTCAACTTCATTTTGTCACGCCTTCATATACCTCCGGAACAAAGGGATTACAAAAGGGACATGTGCTCATTGAACCCATGACTCAGGGCGAATTCGACCGCATGAAAGGGAAACTTAAAGGTGCCTGGGTACTTGTTGGCGGTACCAGCGACGGATGGCCTCTGGATTATTCGGATAAAGGTGCTCACAGACGCGATTCCATTAAAAAATTAAATCAGGAAATTGAATTGAAAAACAATGATATCCGTCACTGGAACTGGGAACACAAAAAAGAGGAACAGAAAGAAATGCTCGAGATGGTGAAAGAACCCGGATTGTTTTATAATGAGATGAAGGAAGCAGGAATTCTGGGAATCATACAATCAGCAACTCTTCCCCTGAAAGCTTATTCTGACAGAAAAAATATTGCTAAAATGAGCTTTGATAATCTGCCAACAGTCCCCGATATCAAACTCGATGAACACCAGTATAAAATCATCGAACAAATGGCAAAGGAAAGGCAATCTTTCGAACTGGAATTTGACATCCGCAACCATTTTAATCCCGGTCCCATCAAATACCACAATGTGATCGGAGTGATTCCCGGCACCGAATTCCCCGATGAATATGTGATCATGGGCGGCCATCTGGATTCGTATGATGTGGCTACGGGCGGAGTGGATGACGGATCGGGGGCGACTCCCGCTATGGAAGCAGCCCGGTTGATCATGAAAGCAGGTGGAAAACCAAAAAGAACCATACTTGTTTGCCTTTGGGCAGGAGAGGAGTTCGGATTGCTTGGATCGACCAGCTGGATTGAACGTCACAAAGATAAACTGCCGAAAATTTCCAATATGTTTAACCGTGACGGAGGACCATTGGCTATATCCGGAATCAGCGTGACCGAAGCCATGATGAAGGATTTTGAAAAAATATGTGCCCCGCTGAACAGCATCAATCCCGATTTTCCTTTTAAACTCGAAAAACGCGAACCCTCCGAAAAACCAAAAGAAGCATGGGGAACCGATAGTGGTCCGTTTGCCGTTGAGGGCGTTACAACCGTGGAATTCTCACAAAAGGATTTTTACGGACTGGATTTCAATTATCGTGAGATATGGCATACCGAAAGAGATTTATATACAAAAAGCATTCCGGCTTACCAGGAACATTCGGCCATAGTGACTGCTGTGGTGGTTTATGGTGTAGCCTGTCTGGATCATTTGCTGTCGAAGGAGGGGTATTTTTTGCCGGAGGTTAAGGAAACGGGTAAGAAGAAGTGATTTTGCCGCTAATGTGAATTATTATAGGAACGCTTGGATTTTGCCGCTTCCCGATAACTATCGGGAGCGCGAATGATGGGGTGAATGATTTTCGGGTAATTGGAATCAATTCAGTTGATTGGAAATAAACAGTAGTTTTTTTCGTTTTAATGAAAAAAGTCCATGAAAAAGCTATTTCTATTGTCTGTAATTACAGGAATTGTTGTGCTCCTCTCATGCTCTGTTTCAGATGGTCCGGAGGGTGTGCGTGAAAAACGCCTTGAGGATCCCGATTATATTGCAAAAGTAGGCTTGCAGCCCATCGGCAAATTTGAAAAAACCTATCTGGACACAATCAAAAAAGTTATTGAAGATATTTACGGACTTAAGGTGTTCATCCTTCCCGAAATGGCCTTGCCTAAATCGGCTTATACCACAGTAAGATTTCCGAGATACCGTGCGGACAGTCTGCTCCATATTCTCGACCGTGAAATTCCCGATTCGCTTGATTTTATTATGGGACTGACATCAGTAGATATTTCCACCACAAAAACCGATAAGGATGGAAATATCAAGAAACCTGAAAGCAAATATATTGATTTTGGAATATTCGGATTGGGTTATTGTCCGGGCAACGCAACCGTTATATCAGTTTTTCGGTTGGAAAACAAAAACCGAAAAATATTTTTCGAGAGAATCAAAAAAGTCTGTGTCCATGAACTGGGCCATAACTTTGGATTGCCTCATTGTCCCACAATTACGTGTGTTATGGAAGATGCAAAGGAAACGATTAAAACTATTGATAATGAAGAGTTGAGACTATGTGAAAAGTGTCTGGCTAAAATTTCAAAATAACATTGAAAAATATAAGAATAATTATTACACTGATGCTACTGATTTTCATGATCAACACTGATTTTTTCTCGAATACATCAGTGAAAACCAGTCCAACCAGTTTAATCAGTGTAAACCATTAAATGAAAATTAATACACTGATATTACCGATCAACATGATTTATTTGCAAAAGGTATATGGGAATTTCAAATCCTTACCCCAATAACTAAAACATCATCCACCTGATCAAGAGTTCCCTTCCAGTTTACAAATGTTTCTTTTAATAAAGCTTGCTGTCCGGTAAGTGGCAGGTGCGTATTTTTGACCAAAAGTTCTTTAAACGGTTTATATTTGAATTTCTTTCCTTGTGGTCCGCCAAACTGATCGGCAAAACCGTCAGTAAAAATGTAGATGTTATCGCCTTTGTTTATTGACATCTCATGATTGACAAAGGATTCCATTTTATCATGAATGGCCACAGGCATTTTATCGCCTTTTATCTCAACAAGATCATTGTTTCTTATCAGATACAAGGGATTGTTGGCACCCGAAAACTGCAGGTGGTTATGAGTGGGATCAATGGTTATTACTGAAATATCCATACCGTCTTTTTGCTCTCCCGATTTTCCCTGTTGCTTCAGCGCTTTTACAATTTTATTTCGCAGTTCATTGAGAATCTCTGCCGGAGAAGTAATATTTTCCTTGCTGACGATTTCATTCAAAAAAGCTATTCCCAGCATGCTCATGAAAGCACCCGGAACCCCATGACCGGTGCAGTCGGCAGCCAGAATGATAATTTTATGATCCTGTTCGCCGATCCAGTAAAAATCTCCGCTGACAATATCTCGGGGCACATGAAAAATAAAGCTGTCTGCTACCACATTGTTCAGAACCGAAATTTCAGGTATTATGGCAGACTGAATGCGAAATGCATAATGGATGCTGTCGGTGATTTCCTGTTTTTGTTCAGATATGAGATCACGCTGTTCGGCGGCAAGGTTACGCTGGGCTTCGATTTCGTCACGTTGTGCAGTGATTTCCTCCTTTTGTTGTGAAAGAATGGCGTTGGCAATTTTCTTATCCCGAAACATCTTGAAAACGATCAGCAAAAGCAATACAAGCAATGCAAGTCCGGCAATCACCGAATAAATGATAATTCTCTGGTTGCGGTTTTCCACATCCTTTTTTTCAAGTTCCAGATTTTTTTTCTGTATCTGTGCCTCCTTTTTCTCAGTTTCGTATTTAGTCTGCATTTCAGAAATCTGCCCGGTCATTTCTGAATTAAAAATACTGTCTTTATAATTAAAAAGTACCGTCTGCATTTTTGAAGCAGATTTATAGTCGCCCATATAAAAATAATTTTCCGCGACAGACAGCATTAGTTCGATTTTAAACTTAGCATCACTTATTGAGTCGGCCATTATCATTGAATAATTGAGAAATTCACCGGCTTTCTTATAGTTTTTCTTTTGCTGTTCTACAAAAGCAAGATTTTCGCTGATTATGGCCTTCCCCCTTCGGTCGCCAAGCTGTTCTTTTATTTTAAATGATTTCAGATAATATTCTTCAGCTTTTTTCCAATCTCCCAAATCGTAATAAACAGCCCCGATGTTATTCAGGCAGGTGGCCTGGCCACTCAGGACGGAAATCTCAATATTGATATCGAGCGCTTTGAAATAATATTCTAAAGCTTTTTTCTTGGACAATTCATCTCCATCAGAATAAATATTGGCCATATTTTGCATAGCTCGAGCAATCTGCATTTTATTATTTAGATTTTTTGCAATATCAAGTGATTTTTGAAGGTTCTGCATGGCGAGGGAATCCTTTCCAAGATCGTCATATAACAGACCAATATTCAATAAGGCATCTGCAATACTTTCATTTTCATTGATCTTTTCGGCAACTTTCAGAGCTTTCAGCAGATAGTCAAGTGCTTTTGCATAATCACCTTTCGATTTGTAAACATTGCCCATGTTGTTGTAAACCATTCCGCGCTCGCTTTCATCATCAGTATTATCGAGTGATTCAAGGGCCAGATTGTAGTATTCAAGGGCTTTATTATAATTGCCGGATAGTTTTTCAATAATACCCATTTTATTGTATGCATTGGCCAGATTTTCAAAATCACGGACACTCTTCGCCATAGTGATTGATTTTTTAAGATATTCCTTCGCCAATGCAGGTTCATTGTCAATAATAGCCCAGGCAAATTCGTTATATAAGCCGATTATCTCATTTACTTTTTTTTCTTTTGAAATAAGGTTCTGCAATGAGTCTTTTTCCGAATAATCCTGGGATGATGCGATTATTGCAATCAAAAAAAGAATACTAAACTGAAATAATTTTTTCATGGGTTTTTAGATTTTAATTCCTAATACCAAAACATCATCTACCTGATCAAGTTTTCCCTTCCAGTTCAAAAAGGTTTCCATTAAAACAGACTGCTGTTCAGACATAGGCCTGGATGTATTTTTGGTTAGTAATTCTTTAAAAGGTTTGTATTTGAATTTTTTCCCCTGAGGGCCTCCAAACTGATCGGCAAAACCGTCAGTAAACATATAAATTCTATCTCCTTTTTGCAATACAAATCCATGATTTGTAAAATCTTTCATTGTTGGGTAAATGGCGATCGGCATTTTGTCGCCATGCAATTCAGTTAATTCGCCCTTTGCAATGATATACAAAGGATTGTTTGCTCCTGCCCATTGACATTCATGGGTATCTGAATTAACAATTAACAGGGAAATATCCATCCCGTCCTTTTGCTCTCCATCCAAACCTTTTTGCTGAAGTGCATTAATGATTTCCATTCTTAAGATATTTAATATCTGATTGGCTTTTTTTATTTCCTGTTTTTGCACAATTTCATTTAAGAAACTGATTCCCAGCATGCTCATAAACGCCCCGGGCACTCCATGACCTGTACAATCTGCCACAGCAACAAACAACTGATTTTCTATCTTTGTTGTCCAGTAAAAATCACCCGAAACAATATTTTTTGGTTTAAAAAGAACAAAATGTTCTCCTAAGACAGATCTTGATAATTCGCTTATTGGCAATACTGCCTCCTGAATTCTTTTTGCATAATTAATGCTATCGGTCACCTCTTTATGCACTTCTTCAATTTCTTCTTTCTGAATGGTTACCAGATCCCTTTGCGATTCAATTTCGTCGCGCTGGCTTGATATTTCCTCTTTTTGTTGATAAATCTCAATATTCTTTTGTTCAAGTAATATATTTGCTTTCTTCTTATTTTTAAATGCTCTATATGATATAAAAGCAACAAATATCATTAAAATAAATCCTATCAGTCCGCCAATAGTATACATCCTTTGCTCACTAATTGCCTTCTCGTGTTTATACTTTTCTTCCTTTTCTTTTGTGATATGTGTTATACTGTCTTTCGCAAACTGAATCTCATATTCTATCTGAAATTGTTTTTTATATGTTGCTTTTCTATTTTCCTGGTTTATGATACTATCCCGCATTTGAATATACAATTCATGCATTTCCAGAGCTTCCTTATATTCTCCTTTCTTCTCATGAATTTTTTTCAATAAAATTGCGGCATTCTGAATATTCTCAGGGTATCCCAATTCCTTTGCTGTTTGCAAACTCAAATCTGCAAACCTAAACGCTTCACCAATTTTATTTTGCTTCAACAATAAAGATGAAAGACATTCATAAGAAATAGTGATACCTACTTTATTATTAATTTCCTGGCGTAAAACAAGTGATTTTGTATATAAATCCAAAGCTTTCTTCTGACCAAGTTCATAACATTCATCAGGAGACTCAGAGCAATATGGGTCTCCAAAAGTCTCATATAAACTACCAAGACTATTTAGGGAAGATGCGATTCCTGATTTATCATTAATTTCTTCTTGTAATTTAATTGATTTATTTAGATATTCAATAGCTTTTATATGACCATTTCTCATGCATTCATCCTTAGAGCCATTGAAAAACAATTCATTATGAAAACTGTAAAGAAAAGCAATATTAGTATAGCATATTGCAATGCTGCTTTTATCCTTCAATAGAAAATTTATATTCAAGGCTTTATTGTAATACTCGTATGCCTTTAAATACTCACCCTGACTATCATAAACAAATCCGATATTATTATAAGAGGTTGCAATTCCTGATTTATTATCTATCAATATTTGCAGCTTCAATGCCCGATGATAGTATTCAAGTGCTTTTGGTATATTTCCCTGTTGGCGAAATATCATGCCAAGATTTAATAAAGAACCGGCCATTCCAAGCTTATCATCGATTTCTTCCTGTATAGGTAATGATTTATTAAAATATTCAAAAGCTTTAGAAATATCGCCTTGTTTTTCATACAAATAACCAAAATTATTTAATGCTAATGCATAATAAGCTAAATAGTATTCTCTTTCTTCATTCTTTGCTGTTTTTAAATTTTTCTGCGAAATATCCAGCAACTGTTGATTGTATTTGGGCCAGATATTTTCATCATATTCGGCTGAAATCATTTCATTTAGAATACTGCATTTAATTGTGTCGTGTTTTGCATTTTCAAAGACCAGTTTAAGCGAATCAATAGTATCTGAGCCTTGAGTCATCGCAGATAACATATTAACAAGCATTAAAAAAAGAATTATTTGAACACGCATATTGGTCCTGTCTGTTTGTATTTTTTTAAATTTTAATTCCAATTACCAAAACATCATCCACCTGGTCAAGACTTCCCTTCCAATTTACAAATGTTTCTTTTAATAGTGCTTGCTGTCCGGTAAGTGGCAGGTGCGTATTTTTGACCAAAAGTTCTTTAAACGGTTTATATTTGAATTTTTTCCCCTGAGGGCCTCCAAACTGATCGGCAAAACCGTCAGTAAAAATGTAGATGTTATCGCCTTTGTTTATTGCCATCTCATGATTGACAAAAGATTCCATTTTATCATGAATGGCCACAGGCATTTTATCTCCTTTTATCTCTACCAGATCATTGTTTCGTATCAGATACAAAGGATTGTTTGCTCCCGAAAACTGCAGGTGATTATGGGTGGGATCAATGGTTATAACCGAAATATCCATACCGTCTTTTTGCTCTCCCGATTTTCCCTGTTGCTTCAGCGCTTTTACAATTTTATTTCGCAGTTCGTTGAGAATCTCTGCCGGAGAAGTAATATTTTCCTTGCTAACGATTTCATTCAAAAAAGCTATTCCCAGCATGCTCATAAATGCCCCCGGAACGCCATGACCGGTGCAATCGGCAGCCAGAATGATTATTTTGTTGTCCTGTTCACCAATCCAGTAAAAATCGCCGCTTACAATATCACGGGGCATGTGAAGGATAAAACTGTCGGATACCACATGGTTTAATATGGCGATATCGGGAATTACAGCTGATTGTATTCTGAATGCATAATGGATGCTGTCGGTGATTTCCTGTTTTTGTTCAGAGATGAGATCGCGTTGATCGGCAGCAAGGTTTCGCTGGGCTTCGATCTCATCTCGCTGGGCCGATATCTCTTCGTTTTTCATCTCAAGGTCAATATTGGCCTGGCGTTTTTGTCTGAACATCCTGAAAATGATAAACAATATCACCAGCAACAACACCAAACCTCCAATAACGGAAAAAATAACCGTCTGCTGCCTTTTGTTTTCAAGCGATTGGGTTTTTATAAGCTCGTCATCAAGCAGCTTTTCATTTTTGAGCTTTTCGTTTTCAAGTTGTTTTTTCTCTGTCTGGTATTTGGTATCCATTTCTGCCAGAGCATTTGCCTTTTCTTCGGTGTACATGCTGTCGCGCGCTTCGATGTATATCTCGGCATAATTCAATGCCTTTGATACGTTTCCTGTAAACTTATAGGCGGTCATCAGGACTTTTGCTGCTTCTCCTTTTCTGCGCGGACTGCCGGTTTCAAGAGCAATTGTATAAGCTTTTTCGCCAAATTCAAGGGCTTTCAGGTAGAGATTTCTTTTTTCGGATGATGAAATTCCTGTTGAATCGGCCATTGCTCCGTAAAGGTTGGCCAGATTTCCATACAATGAGCTGGCGCCGTCCTTGTTTCCGATTTCTTCATGCAATGAAAGAGCTCTTGTGAAATATTCAGTTGCTTTTTTAAATTGCTTTGTATCAAGATACAATTCGGCAATATTATTGCAAATTTCTGCGGTTCCGTATTTGTCTCCAACACCTTCGATAATCTTTAGACACTCGAAATAATTAACCAGCGCCTTATCATACATTTTCTTTTCATTGTAAACGCTTCCGATGTTTGCATTGGCATAATATTCACCTTGCAGAAAATTATATTTCTTTGAAATGGCAAGTGATTTTTGGAAATAAGTAAGTGCTTTATCAAAATCACCCTGGAGCGAATGAATGTTTCCAATGTTGTTCAAAATATAAGCTACCCCTTCGTAATCCTCAATTTCCTCAGCAATCTTTAATGCTTTTAGGTAATTTTCCAGAGCAAGTTTATAATCTCCCAAATCGGAATAAGTGCTGCCAATATAAGTGTAGCACATATTTTGTCCACGCTTGTTATCAAATTTTTTGGACACTTCAAGAGATTTTTTAAAATATTCCATGGCCGGTTTAAAATCACCTTTGTTAGATAATGTGGTGCCTGTGTTATAATATGCGGGAGCCAGTTCCTTATGTGCATCTGTCGAAATATCCTTAAATGCTGATTTTTTCAGTTTTTCAAGAATGACAATGGCTTTTTTAAAACTCTCAAAGGCTTTGTCGTATTCGCCTATCCTGTTGTATATAAGTCCTATATATCTTTCACCTGTTGCCGCTAAAATATCCAGTCGGCCCGAAACAACACTTTTCCCGTTATTTGCCTGCGAGGTTGAAGCAAGGTTTTTTGCTTTCAGATAATAGTAAATACATGAGTCGGGATTGCTTTCTTCAAAAACATCTCCCATATCCAGATAAATCATTGCGCGGGTGGTGTCGTGTTTTGCTGATTCAAGCTGTTTTTTCAGTGAATTTAGTTTTTCCTGGGGATCCTGGGAAAAGAGGTTGATCATTGCGAAAAAAAGGACAATTGCGAGAGAGAAAAAATGTTTCATAGGCCAAATTTTTAAATAACTTTTGTTTTTACGGGAAATGAGGGGATTTGGTTTTGTGATTTGATGGGTTTGCAGATTTTGCCGCTATCCGATAGTTATCGGATGCGCGAATGTATTGTTGATGGTGGGGGTTGGTTGCCGCTATCCGAAAGTTATCGGATGCGCGAATGGGAGGATGAAAGGGTGGGGTTTGAATGTTGTTATCTGAAATTATCGGATGGGTAAGTGACCCCGGATTGAAATCCGGGGTTATGGTTGGGAAACTCCTTCGGAGTTGGGATTGACCTTATTGAAAGATGCTAATTAAAAAGTAGCATTATGAAGTGAATCAATAAAGCGTTCATTTATCATTCCGGTAAATCCAGTTTTGATTATCTTATCATTGAACACAAAGATTTGTGAAGAATAGGTTGCTTCTTTTGGCACATCTTTTCCGAAAATTTCCTCAACAAAAAGCTGTGAGTTTTTTGTTCTCATCCAGTGATTGGTATGATCAATAAAAAATATTGGGTGACCGACTTTTCTTTCTTCTGCTTTTATTTTGTCAACATCATAGTTTTCACTGATAACAAGAAAGTTAAAATCATCTTTATATTTTTTATATAGATTATATGAGTCGTAAATGCTCCCCATACAATCATAATATAGGATTATTATCCAGGTTATTTTATTATTTCCGATAAGATAACAATTCCTGACATCTTGTGCCTTAATCTCAATTATGCCTTTTGTAGAACTTTCGTTTTTCATTTCGCAATTAAATGGAGAAGTTCCTGCTTTTTTTACATTTTTGTAATGAGTAGTCAAACCAGGCATATAGCAATTACATAATACAACAGAGGTAAAAATGAAAAGGGCTATTTTGTATTTCATACATATTTTTTTAATCAAGATTACTGAGAACAGTCAAACTCAGTAATCACAATATTACTAATTATTGTTAATATAATCCACAACCAGAAAATAATTTCTTATACCCGGTTGTTTTGTGAAATATTAACTTTACAACAGGCGGTCTGATCACAACTTATCTAGCTCCGGTCAATCAGTTGGGCTGAATTGACATGGCCTTTCAGGCCGTTTGTCCTTTGGGATTTAAGGGAATAATTTGCGCAGTAAAAGTATATTTCGTTCTTAGGGGTTGATGGACGGTAGACCCCCCGGATTGAAATCCGGGGTTATGGTTGGGAAACTCCTTCGGAGTTGGGATTGACCTTATGGAAGTCGCTAATTAAAAGTTTCATTATGAAGTTGTTTATAAAAAATGGCTGTGGGAAATAAATAAATGAGCAACTTGGAACAGTGTTTGCAACTTGGAACATTAATTAATTACCAGCCGCTCTTTACCAAATTATTCACCGGCATCCCCACTTTTTCCCCTATTTTTCCTATTTTCGCAAATCAAATTTTTTAGATATGGATTACAATTTCAGGGAAATAGAAAAGAAATGGCAAAGCCACTGGCAAAACAGCAAAACCTATAAAGTTGAGGTTGATCCCTCAAAACCAAAATATTACGTGCTCGATATGTTTCCGTATCCTTCGGGAGCCGGACTGCATGTTGGTCACCCGCTGGGATACATTGCTTCGGATATCTATTCAAGATACAAAAAACTGTGCGGATTTAACGTGCTGCATCCCATGGGATACGATGCATTCGGATTGCCGGCGGAACAATACGCCATTCAAACCGGACAGCATCCGGCCATCACCACAACAAAAAACATTGCCCGTTACCGCGAACAGCTCGATAAAATCGGATTTTGTTACGACTGGGACCGTGAAGTAAAAACCTGCGACCCCGATTATTACCATTGGACACAATGGGCATTTCTGCAGATGTTCAACCACTGGTACAACAACAAAACCCAAAAAGCCGAGCATGTTAAAAACCTTATCGCTGTTTTTGAAAAAGAAGGCAATGGCTCTGTTGAAGCAGCATGCTCACAAAAAGATGTTTTTTCGGCGGATGAGTGGAAAAAAATGTCTGAAAAGGAACAGCAGCTTGTTCTGCTTAACTACCGCCTGGCCTACCTTGCCGACACCATGGTGAACTGGTGTCCGGCCCTGGGAACCGTCCTTGCAAATGACGAGGTGGTCAACGGGGTTTCGGTGCGCGGCGGACATGAGGTGGTGCAGAAGGAGATGAAGCAGTGGTCACTAAGAATATCTGCCTACGCCCAGCGCATGCTCGAAGATATTGAAGAAATCGAATGGACCGACTCCCTGAAAGAAATCCAGCGCAACTGGATCGGCCGCAGCGAAGGTGCCGAAATGGTTTTTAAAGTGAAAGATTCTGAAGTCGAGCTGAACATTTTCACCACCCGTCCGGATACCTCCTGGGGCGTCTCTTTTATGGTGCTGGCACCCGAAAGCAAATATGTGGACATGATCACCACTGCCGGACAAAAAGCTGCGGTTCAGACTTACCTCGAAGAAACCAAAAAACGCAGCGAGCGCGACCGCATGGCCGATGTGAAAAAAGTTACCGGCGTGTTTACAGGAGCTTATGCCATCAATCCGATTACAAATAAAGAAATTCCGGTTTATGTAGCCGACTACGTCCTTGCCGGATATGGCACCGGAGCCATCATGGCTGTGCCCGGACATGACAGCCGCGATTTTAAGTTTGCCCGTCATTTTAACCTTCCCGTGATTCAGGTTGTGAAAGGAAAAGATGAAGAACCGTCGGATACCAATACCTGGGAAGATGCCAATGAGTCGAAGGACGGAATCATGATCAACTCGGGATTTATTGACGGACTCGAAGTAAAGGAATCCATCAGGAAAACCATTGATTTTATTGAGCAAAACAATATAGGAAAAGGCAAAATCAATTACCGCTTGCGCGATGCTATTTTCAGTCGCCAACGATACTGGGGCGAACCATTCCCGGTATATTTCAAGGAAGATGTTCCTAATGCGCTTGATGAAAAAGACCTTCCACTGCTGCTTCCTGAAGTGGATAAATTTTTACCCACCGAAGACGGTCAGCCCCCCCTCGGCCGAGCCACCAACTGGTCGTGGAACGAAAAAGAACATAAAGTGATTTCTAATAGCGAACCCGGAGCCT
>C687J26660_1000372_pt1 | contig 14949 bp, 16 predicted proteins | sample RifOxyA3_FD_26660 | JGI IMG/M metagenome (IMG submission 26660)
CTGGTAGTAGCGGCTGGGGTGGGAAGCGTGCATTTCGCCGTTCGGTTTTACGTGCGAGGATTCGAGCACTTCGTTGTTTTCTATCGACAACGTGCCGAGCCTGATCCCCCGGTGGGTCTGTTTGAACCGTTGACGGCGATGAAGTGGAAAGAGCTCCTCATGAGCTCCTCATCGAATGCGCGGGATACTGTTGTGTCCGTCTGCTGCAGCCACCTGCGAGGAGTAATGCAGGAAGGTGCTTGGGCTGGTTGGTTGGTGAGGATGTGCGGTCTTGTCCCGGATCGCCATGAAGAGTGCCGAGAAGTCCAGGGAGCGATTGAGTCAGTGGCGGTGAGGCAGTGGGCAGAATGGTCTTGCGGGAAGCCGGGAAGTACTGTATGGTGAGGGCAGTGGACGTGACCGGGAAGTCAGTCAGGTTCTGAGGCGGGCCAGNCGCGTGGCCGTGTTCGGGCGGAAGGGCGGTGTCGGCGTGATCGGGAGAGGCAGCATCGACGGTGGTGCCCGGCGGATCGGGTGGCATAATCGGTAGGTGGTATTATCGGTACCAGAAACGCCATTTAACGTGGTAATATCACAAAGAGTAGCACCAAACATGTTAAGGAGCAGCGTCTTACACAAGTACGACCCCGCTCCACGGGAGTTCGGTCAGGTGAAGCGGAACTTCACCGGTGTGACGTTTTGGGCCAGGGGATACTACGTATCGACGGCTGGCCGGGAGGAGAAGGTGGTCCAGGACTACATCCGGCGGCAGGAGGAACAGGACCGCCGGCTGGACCAGCAACTGAAGCTGCCGGACATGGAATGATCCGGCAGCCCCGCCGCCTTCAGGCGGCAACAGTGCAATGAATCGCCGCTTTGAGCGGCCCAAGCGAAGCGTCTAACATATCACCGGCTCAGCCGGTGGTACGTGATTTAGAGAGATCAGGAGAACACAATTATGAAATCAACTATTCGGCAAATGGTCGTTGTGGCGTTGAGTGCGCTCTGTCTTGATGTTGCCAACAACGAAGCTCTGGGCGAGGACTATGAGGCTGAAATCAGCAGAGTGGCTACAGAACTTGTGGCGTTAACAAGTAATGCAGGGCTGAAGAAGGTCGCCGTCCTGGACTTTATGGATCTACATGGAAACCCGAGCGATATGGGAACATTTGTTGCCGAGCAGGTGTCGGTTGGAATGGTAATGCAGAAGCGTTCTTTCGCTATCATGGATCGATCCAATTTGAATAAGATTATGGAAGAACACAAACTTACCATGACGGGGCTTATCGCTCCGGAGAACGCAAAACAGCTTGGGAAATTTGCCAATGTAGATGCTCTCATCATTGGTAACATCACGCCAGTGAATGATTCATTCATCGTGGGGGTCAAAGTCATCGCGACTGAAACATCCGAAATTATGGGTGCCACCAAAGCCAAGTTCAACCAGAAGACTCTGGGAGAACCCTCTACAAGCAGCACGAAGAACCCGAAAACTCCGCCCGGAACGCTCCCCTCCAATACCTACAACGGTCTCGTGAATCATTTCGATTCGTTCGACGCAACGCTAACAACAATGCAGCGACTCCAACCCGACGTTGACGACAATCCTCGCGCACTCATAACGTTTGTAGTCCACAACAAGAGTCAGGAATCCATTATTGTGGGATTGGATAATCGGGGCAAAATTGGGATCACCGACAACAATGGCAATGTTTACGGCGAACGCCGATATGATACAGAATGGCTGTCCACGGCTGATGCCACGGTCGCTCCTGGGGCAGAGACAAGTTGTTCCATTAGGACTTTGGCTCCTGGTCCCCGAATCGCGGGTGATTTGTTTACAATCCGAGTTCCTTTAGTGGTCGGAAATGGTCGAGGCTCACTCCGCTCCATAAGCGTGAGCTTTTCTGACGTTCCTGCAAAGCCATGGGATAATGGAGACGCGAGAAATCTAAGACCCAGAAATGATAAATCTCCCGTGCACGTAACACCGGCCCCGAGCGCGCGTTCGTTGATGAACATGATTCCTTGACCTTAAGGAAATAGTGTGCGCGGTTCTGCAGGTGATCCGCGGTCGTTGGCACAGCAAATCATAAGGAGACACTATGAAGGTAATCGGATTCAGTGCAGGCAGTGTAGGGCGCGAGGGCAACGTCGAACGGTTTTAACCATAGGAATAGCAGGCGTTTTTACATAAGGATCGCCGAAATGCTAAAGATAAGATGGGACGGGCGGCACACCGCGACTGCCATCGCCACGGCGCTTGTCTTCTGCTCCGGATGTATGTTCATGGACGAATCTCAATGGACAACCGTCAGCGGTTCAGTGCGCTCACAGTATGGGAACCATCCAGCGCTTACGAATTTGAAAGAGGATGGTACGTTCATGGGGGGCAAGACGTATTCCGTTGCCGTAACCATAGACAACTGCACGGTAGATAGCGCATATGCCAGACTATATGCTCATGTACGGAAAGCAGAAAATGACCCCGCGTGGAAAGATTTGTTCCGCATTACTGGCTCTCATGTCGGCGAAGATGAGGGTACCATTGAGGGTTTTCAGAAGTCATCTCCTTCATCAACCTCCCGGGGGACGCGCTGCCAGTATGAGATGCGTCGCGCCGGCAGTGGTGTCGTCCTCAGCATTACAATCACAATGTCTCCAGGTCTCTTCGCGCGCACTGACGATGTCATTCGTGACTTCGCAGAGACCATTGACGCGGTTTCAGCCGGGCAGGTGCAAGTAGCTGCCACCCCCTCGACAGGACTTCCTCCACCGCCGTCGACCACACTGGCAGCATTGCCACCGGGAAGCGCAGCATTAGACATAGATACGGAGTTAGAGAAAATGATTGGCAAGTTTGCCGGCGCTCTACGTGGCAGCAAGATCGCCAAAGTGGCCGTGCTTGACGTCCTTGACCTACATGGCAACAAGAGTGAACTTGGCCGTAGCCTGGAGGAAAAGCTCCAGATCACATTAGTGGAGCAGAAGATCAAGGTTATTGACCGCAACAACATTGACGCGATATTGAATGAGCAGAAGATGTCGCGGGCTGGCTTGTGCAATCCGGAAGATGCCAAGAAGTTTGGACAGATTTCCGGCACAGATGCGCTAATATTGGGTACGATTACCTTGCGTGATGACAAGTTTTTCCTGACGCTGAAGGCCATTTCCACAGAAACCGCAGACGTCGTAGCGGGTGAGAAGTGTGTATTTAGCAACTCTGCCGAGCTAGAGAAGATGTCGGATACGGTAGTAAAGTGATTGTCGTAGGTATTGGAGGTCTCCATGAAGAGAGTCCCCCTGTTATTCACTGTCCTCCTCTATGCCTCGATGCTAGCGGGCATGTCCGATGCGGCTTACGCGAAGGCCGTGGACGAGGAAATTCCAACCCTGGCCGAAAAGATCAGCCAGCAACTTGCTGTGGCTGAGGGAAAGAAAATCAAAATTACCATCATGGATGTGCTTAATCTTCAGGGACAACAGAACGAACTAGGGAGAAGCCTCGCTGAACTACTGTCCGTCGAATTTGTCATGGCAGGCAAGGTGGCGGTTGTAGATCGGGCAAACATTGACAGGATTATGGCTGAAAACAAGTTTGCGAGAACCTTGGCGAACCCGGATGACGTCAAGAAACTTGGCAAAATTGCCGGGCTGGATGCTATCGCCATTGGAACGGTGAACTGTGGCGATACGTCAGGTGAGCTCATCCTGAAGATCATTTCCATTGAGACAGCTGAGTTGCTCGCGGCGGGGCGCTGCAAATTTGACATGACGCCAGATTTGATGAAGCAGTTCAGCACATCCATTGCCGGTGATGCCGCTGTCGCTACCGGCGGAGGCAACGTGGGGAGTGCAACCCCAAGCAGCCAGATTATAAAGAAGATGTTTGGCAATTTGGAGGTCGTGCTGAAAACGGTCAACACCGGTTCGGCAACGATGAGTGACGGGCAAAAGTTACTCGGACTCAGTTGCTCGTTTGAGTTATTCAATAGAGACTTGAAAAGGACAATCGTCATTGCAGCCAACGGGACGATGAAAGACGATTCGTATGGGATTAAATTAGTCAGTTATCGAGCGGACATTCGCGATTCTAATGGTGTCAACTGGTGGATTCCAAAGGGTTATCTGACGGGAATGTCTTCTGTATTATGTTTCGAATGTCTAGGCGATCCGAACACAGGCCATGGATTTGTCGCACAAAACAATCCGAGCGCAGTCGCAGACTACGTTAGAAATGGAAGACGTAGTGAATTTGGGAATGCTCGCCAATCAGCGATTATTGGCGCGGGAAGATATTGGACGGGATCCTTCTCAGCTATTCCTTCGGGGAAAAGCATTCGAGTAAGAGTAGATTTTCTCCCGATCGACGGACGAGGGAATCGTCAAGAGAATGCAACACAAAAACCACAGTCTTTCCAGTTTGACATGGAACTGGTGATTGGTTCAGTCATGAATGGGGAAACTCCGGAAAAGGCTAGAGATTTACGGCTTGAAAATCTGACCTTTGAAAGGGGAAGAAGTAATCCCTGAGTCTGTCGGCATTATTCTGCGGGCCGAGCGGTTCACTCGCCTGCAGTCGCGGCGTCACCAAGATCTGATTGGGGACCGTTGTGGTTTTCCGAACTACCGCATAGATTTCTGCATGAAGGGGGTCATCTATGGATAAAGAGACGTGGGTGGGTGGGGTGGGAGTATTTGCTTCCTGCTACATCAAGCGTTGGCTGGAGGGGCACTATGATACGCTCATGGATCTCCCTGCCGTGGCCAAACTACGGGCGGCAAGTCCCGGCACGAAGTATGCCATTGAAGCTATTCTTTATGCACTGACTGCGTATGCCGAGCAAAGACTGTCCGACAGGTCACCGTTGGGGTTGGTGGTCAAGGCAGTCTTGATGGATGCCGCGCCTGAAATCAGCAGCCGCCTGCTGAAGGATGCCCGTGAGGATTTGAGCGGTGCTGCCACGATTGATGTTGCTACCGCCGCCGCTCATCAATTACCGCCGCCTCCAGTCATCGCCAAGTTGCTGGCATTAGAAGATACTGCCCTCCTCGGCATTCTGACTTCACTTGAGGAGATGGATGATGTTGCACGCGAGAAATTCAAAAACTTTGCGGCCGATGCGAGCGCGGATGAACTAAAGCGCTTCGGGACACTGCCTCCAGATAAGCGGATGTCGTTGCTTAGCCTACAACCGGCTACCGGCGGTGGCGGGAAAGGCGGTGGGGGTTGGTGGGGGGCATTCAAGTCATTTGCCGGCGATTTCTGGCATGTGTTCAAGGCGTGGAGCGCCAAGACATATGATTTCAGCCTGAGCGTGCTCATGCGATACTTGGCGGCACTGCTGTGGGTGTTGAAGGTGAGTGCTGTCTTGTGGGGTGTGGCGCTTGTCGCCTGCACAACGGCTGCGATCAGTGGGCGGTGGACGCTGTTTGGTGTTTTGATCGGGCTGTTGTTTGGATGTGGTGGGTTGGTTCTGGCTGGCCGTGCGTTACAGCAGAGTTGGTTGACCGTTGCCGGGATAATCGGAAGTGCAGTGATGGCGACACTGGCCTTCCTGGCGGGCGCCAATTATGCGGATTCAGTGTTCGCCGTGGCCATTTTTTTCCTCGTGGGTATGCCCACGTTGGCGATTGTGGCCATGCTTCTGCCCATCACGTCCTCCGCTGAAATATTCCGCAAGCTGTTCCCGGAAGGGTATCGGACGCTTGTACGGGCATTCCAGATGCTGGCGAGTGCATTTTGTGGGCTCCTGTTCTTCTCCGTATTGCTGCTTCTGTTCCCACCGCATAACCCGGTGGCGTTCTTGTTCATTGTGCCGGCAGTCACTGCCCTCGCGCTTGGGGTTGGCGTAGGCGTAGTGCGGATTAATCCAGAGGTATTCTTGCGCACGCCGGTAATCTTGGGGTTGATGGCGGTATTTGTTGTTACGCTCGGAGTGATGAGCATGCCCAATCTCCGGAGTAAGATTAGTCTAATGACCAAGACAATTGACTTGAGAATGGTGGATGATCCTAGGCCGGTGACGTTCACTTCGTCCAGGGATATTGATTTTGTTGCCACCAAGGACGGGGAAGTCAGAATCTGGTACGCGGAAACACGTGGTGGTGGGTACGAGCTTTTCCGGTGCGAAGGGGTTGGGCCATATTACGCCAAGGACGGACGGGCGTTGCGAAAAGCGGATAGTGATGCCATCCGCGAGAAGATTTCCACCTGGGTTGATCAGACGACGGCCGAACAAACGCGGGTGCAACAGCAAAAAGAAGCCAAACAATTGGCACAACAAAGAGCTGACCAAGAACGGTCTGCGGCCCAACAGAAGGCCGAGCAGGAACGGCTTGCTATCGAGGCGGAGGCCAGGCGTGTTCAGGCGGAGAAAGATCGGCTGGCCAGTTATATCGCGGTTGCGTCTGTGCCGACCAAGTTAGATTTTGTCGTGTGTGCACAAACTTCCGACAGGGCGGAGTTGACTGAATTTTCTTCCGCCTGGGTTGAGCAGTTGAAAAAGCGTGGCAAGACGGCAACTGACTCCATCTTCTCTGCCGCATTTGTGAAAACCGGAGCCATGGAAACTTGTATGCGGGGACAAGGCGGCACCGACGTCAAGGCTTTGCAGCTGTCTGCCATCGGCGACAAACTGCTATTTGCCAAGTGTGAAAGCGCTACGCATGAACTCAGCACAACCATTGCCGACCTCCACAGTTCCGCTGTGAAAATGAGTTTTGCCGTCGTCAATGCCGTGGACGGACGACTGGTTGAGTCATTTCAGCTTTCCGCAACGGGGCCTGGCTTTAGTGAGGGTAATGCGAAGTCCGCAGCGTTCGGACGTATCATCGATCAACTGGACAAACGCGGGTATTGAATCGCTGGCTAACTGCAATTCGCCAAGCAGCACAACGCGAGTGCATACCATGAACCCGACCCCTCATGATCTCATGGTTGAGTTGCTGCAACGCATCCGGAACGGCACATATGACGTTTGCCGCATGGAGTTGACCAAGTATAATGACCGGCAAACAGCCCGGCCTGATCCGTGGGTGGCATTGAAAAGGGAATTGGCGGACGATCCCGGTAAACCAGTCGCTGATGCGAGTCGCAAGGCGGACGGGTTCGGGCCTTTTCTTCTCAAGACGGCTGGAACGCGCATGCTCGACAGTCTTGCGCAGAGTGGACAGCAAAGAGACTTGGCCGCTCTATGTGCAAAATTGGAGGCAATCCTGGACGAGGCCAGAATGGCTGGTATGCTCTTTGCCGTAAACGCGGGCAATGCGGGTATGCCGTGGGGTGGCGTGGACTTCCTTCATCCACAACAAGCAGGATGCCTGACGGTTCGACTTGGCGCCCTGGCGCTTGGTGCCGAGGACTTGAAGGCCGAGTTGCCCGACCTCGACTCGAGTTTGCCGGTCCCGGCAATGCTGCCTTTTGATGATGGGCGAGCTCTGTTCGTCATTGGTCCTGACGCCATGCGGAAAATGGCTATCGACTCGCTCCACTGTGTTGCTCTCAGACTTCTTCTCGCGGTTCCGCCTGGTCTGTTGCGCGTTAGCGTGTTGGACCCGCTGGGTTTCAGTCTGGGGCAACCCCCATGGTCGCACTGGCCGGAAGCCGTGTGTACCGACCCACAGAAGATTGAAGATCGGGTTTCAGGTGTTTTCGCGCAGATGGAACGTCTTGCTGTGGAGAAACTGCAGGGGCACGCGACTCTTTCGGCATTCAATGCGTGGGCGACGCCTCATGGCGAGCCTACCATCCCCTATCATGTCTTGATTGTGCATGATTGCCCGAGCGCACTCTCCCCGACCGCAGCGCAGAAGCTGCATGGCATTGCCCGAAATGGAGGGCGATACGGCATTGTTGCGTTGATCCACTGGGGAGAGAGCATTGACGGATATGCGCAGTCGAAACTGAATGCGATGGCGGCCGGTAGCGTTGTTGTTGTGCCAGATACATCTGGCCAGTTTCAATGGAAGGAAGAGGCTTTCGCCGACTGTCGTTTGGAGTTGGATGCACTACCACCGCCGGATGTTATGCGACGAATTGTGCTGCCTGTCGTTGAGGCGTGGCAGGCCCAGTCTGCAAAGACGGTGAACTTTGAAGAAGCCCTCAAGGACATTGGTCAGGGGGGGGCTTGGAAGGAATCCTCTGCCACGGGTGTCCGTGCCCCATTGGGTGTTGCGGAAACAGGGAAGTTGGTGCACTTAGAGTTTGGTGAGGGCAAAGGGACTCACGGTTTGATCATTGGAGGGACCGGTTCTGGCAAGTCGAGTCTGATGCACGTGATCATCACGGCCTTGGCAGAAACCTATTCGCCCGATGAACTGCAACTATACTTGATTGACCTCAAGGGCGGTGTTGAGTTTAAGCGGTATGCAACAAGCCGCCTGCCGCATGTTGCCGTAGTGGCAATTGATTGCGAACGCGAGTTTGCTGTGAGCGCACTTGAGGCCCTGTGTGCGGAGATGCGACGGCGTATGGAACTGTACCGAGCAAGCACTGCGGATATCACCAGCATTGCCATGTACCGCAAGGCCGGAGGCTCTTTGCCGCGCATTCTCCTGGTGATGGACGAATTCCAGAAGTTGTTTGCCGAGGGCGATGATATCGCCGAACGGGCTAAGAGCGCACTGGATGGCCTCTTGAAGGAGGGACGTGGATTCGGGATACATGGTCTCTTGGGCACTCAATCGTTAAAGGGGGTAACGCTACGCGGGGGGTCTTTGGAGCAGATCGCTGTGCGCGTTGTGTTGCAATGCAGTGCTGAGGATTCCCGCGACGCGCTGGCACAGGATAACGCCGCAGCCAAGACTTTGCCCAGGTATCACGGCATCTACAACGATCAACAGGGCCAGAAGAGCGCAAACATCCAATTCAAGGCGGCTTACCTGCCGCCTGAAGAGAACGGGATTCGGCTTTCCGCTCTTGCCACGCGGAGTTCAGACATCAAACGGCATGCGGTCGTGTTCGAGGGGAACGCCAAACCGGCCATTGGTACATGTCTCCCCTATGCCGAGATGACTGCCCGCGGGAGGTGGCTGGAACGAGGGGCCGCGTCGCGCCTCTGGTTGGGTGAACCGGTCTCGATTCAGCCATCCGTGGAAGTGTTGCTCGAATCGCAACGTGGCAGGAGTCTCCTGACCATCATGCAGAATCCGGACGAAGGAATCAGTATGCTCCTCAACTCTCTTCTCGCGCTCTTTGTTCAGCACAAACCGGGGAATGGCAGTTTCACAATTCTGAATCTACTGAAGGCGACGCACCAAATGCGGGATTGGCCAGAGAAGATCTGCCCGATGTTTGACCATCAGATTGAGGTTTTTAACCCGGAAGGCGTTGGTAGCATGCTGTCGGCGTTGGTGGATGAACTGAAGTCCCGGATGCAATCGCCTGCGCTATGCGTACCGCACTTCGCCGTTGTGATCGGCTTGCAGTATGCGCGTGAATTGAGGGCGAAGGAGACGTATGGAGAGCCGGACATCAACTCGCCGGCCGGGGCACTGCTATACTTGCTCAAGGAAGGGCCCGAACATGGCTTGCACATCCTGGCGTGGTGCGACATGTTGTCCAATGTAACCAGATGCGGGCGGGGCTTGTTGGATGAATTCGGAGTTCGTGTGGCAGGGAAGATGGAGCAATCCGATTCGATGAACGTCTTTGGGTCTCCGGTGGGGGCACGCTTGCGATGCGCGAATCGGGCAGTTTTGTTTGATGATGCTTCCCCAGGAGTGGTGCAAGTGTTCCGGCCATACGACTTGCCCGCTTTTTCAGATTTTGAATCGTTAAGCGTACGACTGCGCGAAGGGAGATGACCGAAATGGAGAGGAATCAGGCTTCCGTCGATCCGGATGCAATTGATGAAGCGGCCAAAACGTTGGAGGGCTTCATGCTGAGGGTTCGGGATTTTGACAACAGACTCAATAGTCAACTCAACCAACTTGGGAGTACGTTTCAAGATGATGCCTATGATCGGTTTTGCGCATCGTTCCAAACAACGCGCAAATTGACTGCGAAGTTCGCGGATGAGACTGCTGCTGTCCTTCCAAGACTGCGGGATGATGCAAAGAGAATTAGGGCCGCTCAACACCTCAAACCATTGATATAGGAGAAAATAGTGAAAACTGTATTCAACCCGGTTGAGGCGATCCGTTTTGCCACATGGCTTAAAGAGGAAAGCGGAGTCGTTATGGATGACCTTCGCAATACGACGAAGATCATGACCGAACTGCGGGCCAACTGGAACGACCCCAAGTATGACGAGTATCTGCGAGCGTTCGATGGAAGTACGAAGTCTTTCGCGGAATTCAAGCAGCATGTGGAAGCATATATCTCATATCTCCGCAAGAAGGCGGACATCGTGACGGAGTTCCTGGGTTAGCCGTCTTGGGAGTAGCACTTCATGAACGACGAGGGTGCCGGCGCGTATGCGCAATCAGAGGACGCCATTGAGCAATTTGCGGATTCGCTTGGCAGTTTCGCCGTATCCCTGACGGCGGAACTGGCGACGATTCACCGGGATGGCGCTAACGCGGTTGAACGCACTAAGGTGCGGCGAGATTACTTCGCTGCCCGAGTTGAAGAGTTGGAGGCGACACTAGTTGACAAGGATGGGGCTGACTCCTTGGCCGTGCAAGTTGCTGAGATTGAGGCCGCACGCGCGGAACTTGAACCTGTGGCGGATATCTTCATGGTTGCTCAGGATCGGTTCGCGCGGATGACCCAGACGATTTCCCGCCTCCGTCCTCTGTCAGAAGGCCATATCCCGATGGCCCGCAAGTTTCTCATGGACAAGGTCAATTTGCTGCGTTCCTATCAGGCTGTTCGACTCGACCTTGATGGTACTACAGATCCACCTTCCCAAATAGCACGAGGAGACGCCAAGAGCTCAGGGCGTGGCCTAAGTTCTTGGGCGGACATCACGCAAGTGGCTTTGCCGGGTGGGTTCGTGTGGGTGCGCCTAAATGAGATCGCCTTGAAGGACGAATTGAAGAATGTCCGGGATGCTGGCGATTTCAGTAAGGTGGCATATGACGAGATGAAAATTGGCGCGCAGCACTTCATTGAGCATGTGCTCCCGTTTGTTCACAAAGACAAATCTGTGGCGACATCCGAGTACTTCGCGGAATTGGATCGCAAGGCCGGTGTGTCCTATGCCGATGGAACTCAGCGCGTGTTTGAAGCGTTTTTGGGGCGCTGGTCTCCCATCTATCTTTGCCGGGGGCCAGAGGGTGGCCAGTACACAGTGACCAATGGGCGACACCGGATTAAAGTGGCGTCTGACCTTGGTTGGTTAGCCGTTCCGGCGCAGGTGAAGGATGTCAGTAACCATGCAAGACGCTGCTGAATCTGTTCGGATGTTGGAGACCCAGTGGGACCATTTGGCGGCAGAATGGGTTTCTCTCAGTGCTGGATGGCGTGACAAAGCCGCCAACACCTTCCACCAGACTTATTGGGTGGATTTTAGCGCCTCAATGATTGCCTCGCTGTCGGACCTCCGGGAGAGTGTCAAAGAACTTGAGCGTCTTGCCGGTGATGCCGAGACAAACATGCATTGATCATTCTGCTTCCAACTAAACGCCGCAGCCAAGGCGGGAACGCTGGGCCGTGGCAGTTGGCGGGACCTCGCGTTGGGATACGTGAAGGAGTTCAACATGGATGAGAGCGGCGGCGTGAGTTTGTGCCGGAGTGGGCGGCTGTTCGTCCTACGACCCCATGGATGACAAGAAGCGCATATATGACAAAGAAGGCAACGTCGTGGGCTATGTGGACAAAGACGATGATTGAGTACAGCGAGTACCGGATGTCATGTGCCGCGGACCCGATACATAATCATGGTTGACCTATCAATAACATTCGCGCCGGGGCTTGAGGAGAAGGCCAGGGCTCTGATCGCGGAGATGGAAGCGTGTTCTTCCATTGATGCAATCCCTATTCCCGGCACTCCCGGCATGGTGGTGGTCAGGTATGGGTCGAGTGCATATGAAGAGCGCATACGAAAGAAGGTCATATTACTGCCAGTTAAGAGTGCCGGTGGCGTTTTCTGCATAGCGACGCGTTAGCTGAGATGATGCTGATGCGCCTTAGGGAGTCACGAGACAGTGGGATACAACTTTCTTATTACGGCGGGCCAAGTGCAAGTCGGCCATGAGGTCTTGCTTTTGTCGGACCTGGCTCGATTAGCTATGCAATTGGAGCTACCTTGGTATCCTGTAAACGCAATGGTGAGCGGCGAAATGGTAGAGCTAGAGCTTTGCCGAGATCTCACTCCGGAGTCGTCGCGCTTCCCGAACGACCAACCCATTCGCCGCGAATGGCTGCCCATAGAAACAACAGAGGAAGGGGAGTCGGCACGATTTCTCACGGTGTATAAGAGCCAGTTCCAATGCGAAATCCTTCAAGGGATTACGATCTCCCACCCATACCAATCGTGGGATATTCACTGGAACGTTACCCACGCACGAACACTTGCCCAGTACAGCTGCCGTGGTGGAAATCCGTGTGAGGCTGATGAGTGCGGCAGACTCCCGACGCGAGTATATACCATCTCAGAAATTGCTGAGTTCATGAATCAGCCAGCCACCGTCAAGGCGTGTGGCTCCTACGAGTCTCGCGTAGATCTCCACGTACCTTGGACAAGAAGCGATGTCGTGGCCGCTGTTGATGCTCTGCGAATCGTTGAGAAGCATGCCAACGGCCTCGCAGTTCAGGATGATTACCATGTATGGGAGAGAGGCATTGACAACTGGCGGAACCTCACGTCGGGATACGTGAAGAAGTTCAAGATGGAGGCCGTTTGGCCTGACGCGACAACTCTCTTGGATCCAGACCCGGATGGTGGTAGTCGAAAGTGACTGGGGATAGATATACCTATAACGCGATTCGGAAGGAAGACTGCGTGCACCTTGACTCAGCCAAAGACTTATACCAGTCCATCAAACAGACACGGTGGACGTCCCTCAAAGACGACTTGGTGAGATCCGCAGTTCGATACGCGCGTCTCCGAACCGACTGGGCTCTTGCCACACCCGACCAACGTTTGGAAATGGACAGGGAGAGAAGTCGTGCCCACACTGCCTTCATCGACTGCTGTAACATCTTGAGCCGAAACATGGGTAAGGCCGGCGAAGACAACTCCTGGCGGATGAAGCTCGGTGACGACAGGAAGGACCTGGGGGATTTCGCGTGTTACCTGCACTGCCTTCTCGGTATACTATCGAGATAACCCATGCCCCACTAACCAGTTACACCACCATCTCGCACCAATAATGTACTTGAATTAGGTCCCGGGGGGCCCACCATCAGGACGTTGTGTCCACCGGCAGCAGCGACCTCCAAGGCGCGTTTCGCCTGCTTTTGTCCCTTGACCGAGGCGAAGTCGACACCGGCGGCGGACGCGGCGGTGAACTCCGCCTCATGAACCCGGGCCAGCGGTGCGCTCAGACCACACAGAACGGCTGCCGCTTCTGCGAGTGTCGAGACGACATAGGGGCAGTAAGGCTTTCTGACTTCCTCCAGTTGCCGAAGCAGGCCGAGTTCTGCGCGGTTGTGGAGCGGCGCGATCAGGACTGCGTTGTCAGGCATGCGCCGGGCGACCGCCAACGCGCCGGCGCATCCGCGGAGCGCGCCGTCAAAGCCCAGCTCCGCCAATCGCGAAGACGTCCGCATCGTGCGAGCTCTGGATCTGGTCTGTCTTCTCAAGCACCGCAAGCGCCATGGCCAAGTCGAGGGTTGTGCCCTCTTTCGGAACGTCGCCTGGCGCCAGGTTCACAGTCACCGCGGCGTCCGGCCACTCGAACCCGGAAGCCTCGAAAGCATGGATGAGGCGTTCCCTTGCCTCCTGTACGGCGGCTTGGCCGAGCCCCACAACCCGGAACGCGTTCCCGGCGCGGAGGCCAATCTGGACATCGACCAAGACCGCGGAGAGTCCCCTGACTGTCGCACCCTTGATCATCTTCTTCCCATCGTCCTGTTCTGCGTCTGGCTGACTGGTTCGGCGAACACGAAGCGAGCCCCGCGTCACAGCCACTTGCGTTCGAGGCTCGTACAATAGGTTCAAGGCAAGTGCTTGGCAAGGATTCAGCGGGGGCCGGGGCGAGCCTGCAATGCACTGAACCGGATCAACGGACAGGCGCCTTCGCTGCGATGCACCCTGGCGCCTCAATTCAGCGTGCCGCGGTTGTAGAGGCAGACTTCGGTGACCCACATGATGTGCGGGCGGCTGGCGGGGCCGCCGGTGTCGAGTTGGTGAAGGCGCACTTTCTCGGTGACGCTGCTCGGCCAGGTGTGCTTGGAGACCGTGCTCAGCGGGTTGTCGCGCACTTGCGCCACAGTTTTCCAGGCGTTGCCCTCCCAGATGTCGACGTCGTAGTTGCGCGACGAGAAGACGTGATTGTTGTCGATGCACCAGTAGAGCCAGACCTGCGAGATGGGCGTGGGCTTGGGCAGGCGGATCTCGAGCCAGTGTCCGTCCTTGTCGGCGCGGTCGGCCGACGCCCAGGCCTTGCGGGTCCAGTGCAGGGCGCTGGTCTCCCAGACGCCGTCGATGGCGGTCTCCGGCTGGTACTCCGAGTAGCTGCTGTCGGCGGCCACGGTTGCGCCCAGGCTCAGCAGTGCCACGTCGCCGTCCGGCGGCATGGGCAGGCTGCGGAACTCGGAGGCGGCTTCGGCCACGAGCTTGCCCTGGGCCGTGTGCACGCCGAACTTCAGGCCCACGACCTCCGTCTTGCTCTCCGTGGCCGCGACGCGGAACTGGGCGATCGTCTGGTCCGGGGCGAGTTCCACTTGTGTCGGCTCGATCACGGCGCCGGCACCCGCCGCCTTGACCAGCAGCGGGCACGGTTCCGTCAGGCGTTGGACGATCACTCTGTACAGGAATGCCTTTCCGGCTGGGTCGGCGGTGCGTTCGACCCGCGCCGTGGCGACGGGCGAGAAGAAGACGTTGGCGGCGCGCACGACAGTCACCGGCTCGGCGCCTG
>C687J26660_1000384_pt1 | contig 14566 bp, 16 predicted proteins | sample RifOxyA3_FD_26660 | JGI IMG/M metagenome (IMG submission 26660)
TAAAAACTCAAAAAACAAGCCGATTGAATTCGATCCCCCGCCGACACAGGCCACCAGATAGTCGGGAAGTTTTTCCATCTGGCCTCTGACTTCTCTCCCGATAACGGACTGAAAATCACGAACCATCGTCGGATACGGGTGCGGCCCGACGCAGGATCCAAGACAATAAAAAGTGTGTTGGGACGAAGCCATCCAGTCGCGGAGCGCTTCGTTAGTCGCGTCTTTTAATGTTTTTGTTCCGGAATTAACGGGAACAACCTTTGCTCCCATTAATTTCATCCGATAGACATTCAACGCCTGGCGATGGGTATCTTCTTCTCCCATATAAACGACGCAATCCAGTCCTAAAAGGGCGCAAGCTGTAGCGGTTGCCACTCCATGCTGTCCCGCTCCGGTCTCGGCAATGATCCTTTTCTTCCCCATCCTTTGGGCAAGCAGGCACTGGCCAATTGTGTTATTGATTTTGTGGGCGCCGGTGTGAGCCAGGTCTTCTCTCTTTAGATAAATCTTGGCTCCTTTGTAATGTTCTGTCAATCTTTCGGCAAAATAAAGGGGTGTCGGTCTTCCAACATATGTATCGAAATAATATTCGACCTGTCGTTTAAATTCGGGATCATTCTTTGCCTTTTCATAGGCGGAGGCCAATTCTTCCAGAGCGGGGACGAGGGTCTCCGGGACAAACCGCCCCCCAAACTTGCCAAAATGGCCGCTTGAATCGGGAAGGTCTTTGTACATGTTATAATTATAACATGTCTGTTAAATTTACCCTCATCCCCTGCCCCCACGAAGAGACTGTCAGCTGGGGTAAGGGGACCAAAAACGGGCCGAAAGCAATCCTTGAAGCGTTAAAATACGTTGAGAATTTTGATGAGGAAGTTTTGCGGACCGCCGCGAAACCGGTCACAAAAACCAAATTGTATTCCGCCTGCCTGAAGGCATTAAAAAACAACAGTATTCCTATAATTCTCGGCGGCGAACATTCGATCTCTCCCGAAGCGGTGAGAGCTGTCAAAGAAATCTATCCCGATCTGTCGGTCTTGCACCTGGATGCCCATGCCGACCTGCGTGACAGTTACCAAGGGAGAAAAGATTCCCACGCCTGCGCCGCGCGAAGGATGCTCGAAATTTGTCCGGTGGTCTCCCTTGGTGTACGGAGTATGTCAAAGGAAGAATATCCCATCTACTCCCGCCTTCCGAAGCGATTGTCAAAACACGTTTACATCAGCTTTGATGTTGATGTCTTTGATCCGGGAATCATGCCATCAACCGGAACGCCGGAGCCGGGGGGATTGAGTTGGCAACAAGTATTAAATATATTCAAAAAAGTCTGCAAAACCAAAGCTGTCGTCGGCGCCGATTTCGTCGAACTGGCTCCGATCAAAGGACTGCACGCGCCGGATTTTATGATTGCAAAACTGATCTATAAGCTGATGGGATATCTAAGTACGGGCAGGTTTGAAACCTGCCCCTAACCTATTTAAAACCCTTTCTTTCCCTAACACTTCGATAACATCATACATCGGCGGGGAGGATGCGGTTCCGGTCAAAGCAACTCGGCAGGGGTGAATTATGTCGCCAAGCTTTAAGCCCAAGTCCGTTGCTAAAGATTTGAAAACCGGCTCGATATTCTCTTTTGTAAACGGATCAACCTTTTCAAGCCGCGCTTTCAGCTCGGCCAAAACTTTTGGGGCAGAATACTTTTCAACCGCGGCGGGATCAACTTCATAATCGTCGGTGAAAAAATATTTTGCGAGCGGAACAATTTCCGCGGTTAAGACCAGCCGGTCCAAAAAGAGCCGGACCACCTTTGAAACATACTCAAAATCGTGCGTCCCGTAGGCCTCCGTAAGATAGGGAAGACAAAGGTCAATAATCCGCTCCGGCAGCGCCTTGCGGATATACTGCCCGTTTAGCCATTTCAGTTTGTCAAAATCAAACTTGGCCGGATTTTTTGAGATCGCCTTGATTGTGAATTTTTTCACAAGCTCGTCGCGCGAAAAAATCTCCTGGTCCTTGTATCCCCACCCCAGCCGCGCCAGGTAATTGAACATCGCGTCGGGAAGATAGCCGAGCTTTTCATATTCGATGACGGAAGTCGCCCCGTGGCGTTTGGAGAGGCGCGTCCCGTCCGCCCCCAAGATCATCGGAATGTGCGCGAACTTGGGGGGCTTAAAACCCAAGGCCTCGTAAACCAAAAGCTGGCGGGGAGTATTTGAAAGATGGTCGTCCCCGCGGATGACATGGGTAATTTCCATCAAATGGTCGTCGATAACGCAGGCAAAATTATAGGTTGGAAATCCGTCCGATTTTAAAATGACAAAATTATCCAGGACATCCGATTCAAACTCGACTTTGTCCCGCAAAAGATCAAAAACAACCGCCTGCACCCCTTGCGGCAGTTTGAAGCGGATCGCCCCTTCGTCCCGAAACGCTTTCCCCGCAGCCAACAGTTCATCCGCGTATTTCCGATAAATTTCAAGCCGGTCGGTCTGATGGTACGGCTCTTCATCCCAATCAAGCCCCAGCCATCTCATCCCGTCATAGATCGCGTTAACTGCCTCTTTGGTGGAGCGTTCTTTGTCCGTATCCTCAATCCTCAAGATAAAAAGCCCGTTCTGTCCGCGCGCGTAAAGCCAGTTAAAAAGAGCGGTGCGCGCTCCGCCCAGATGCAGCGCGCCGGTAGGGGACGGGGCAAAGCGAACTTTAACGGACATAAACCACTTCTTTCGGAAACTCCATCTCCATGTTTTTTGCTTCCTTTTCTATCCGGTCAAGCGCCATCTTTTTGGAAACCTGTGAAATATAATACCGGTTCTGGTCATAAAGCTTTTGGAACTCGACTTTCAATTTGGCGTATTCGTATTTTAGGGTGATCCCCTTATTCTGCAAATATAAGTGCGCGATCGCCAGAATGACGATAGCCGCGCCGCACCAAACAACTTTTCGGTATTTTTTCATAGCTTTTCCGCCGCCCGCAGCTTGGCGGGACGGCTGCGCGGGTTTTCCTTTTGTTCTTCTTCTTCCGCCCGGACCGGTTTCTTGGTCAATATCTTAAGTATACCATCTTTCTCCTGTTCCTTAAAAAACCACTTTACGATCCGGTCTTCAAGCGAATGGTAGGAGATGACGACAATCCGCCCGCCCGGATTTAGGAGAGGAACCGCGGCCGCCAATCCTTTTTTTAGGTTTTCCAGTTCGTCATTTACCGCGATGCGCAGAGCCTGGAAGATGCGGGCGACCGATTCCCTCTTTTTCCAGCCGGGGATTGCTTTTTCGACAATTTCTTTGAGTTCGAAGGTAGTCTTGGGCAATTTCTCTTTTACTTTTCTGGCGATTCTTTTTGAAAACCGTTCTTCTCCATACTCCTTAAATATTCTGCCCAGCTCCTCTTCGTCCGATTTTACAATCAAATCATAAGCGGTTAACTTTTGGGACTTATCCATTCTCATATCAAGAGGAGCATCAAAGCGGATCGAAAACCCCCGCGACGGCTCGTCGATCTGATAGGACGAGACCCCCAGGTCAAAAAGTATTCCGTCCACCTTCTCTTTCACTAAATCTTTCAGATCCCCAAAATTCCCTCTGATAATCTGATCTTCCGATGTTCCGATATCCCGATCCCTATCAATCCCAATAACTTTGCACTTTGCACTTTGCACTTTGAGCTTTGTCGCATGCCCGCCAAATCCATAAGTGCAATCAAGATAGGTCTTTCCCGTCTGCGGATTTAAGAATTCGACGACCTTATTGGATAGGACCGGTATGTGTTGTTGTTTCAATTGGCTTATAACTCTCTCCGACCTGAACTAAGACGATCTCATTGTCGCGGTAGAGGTTGATCGTTTTGCATTTGGGGCATTTGATCTCGATGATGCGGCACTCTTCGATCTTGGCCAGCATCCGGTTACAGCAGCGGCAGCGGAATTCTTGTAACATGGCGGTTATATTATAACACATGGAAAGAGAAGACTCGAATTTTTATCTCGAATCAATAATCCCGAATAAATTCGAATGAGAGGGCCTCAAAATTCGGGTCCTGCCCTATTCGTATTTATTTGAGAGGTTGATTTGTGATAAAAATTCGGGACTATCCCTATACCACCGCATACCAGATGCCAAGAAGAATAAAAGCGATTCCCGCGATTTTTGGGAGGAGCACGGAGATTTTTTCGAAGCGCTTGATCTTTAGATTCGCCTGCGCGAACCCGGTCGACGCGCCGACCGCAAGCACAATCAAACTGGAACCGAGCGCGTAAACAAACAAAAGCAGACTGCCGTAAGCAACATTCTGCCGCGAGGCGACGTAGGTCAAAACCACACCCAGAATCGGGGTGGAACAGGCGGAAGCGGTCAAACCAAAGATCATCCCCAGAAAAAGGGCTCCGGGAATCCCTTTTTGTTTGATCGGCAATCCTCTAAATCCGGGAAGCTTCAGATGGATTATCTGAAGCAGATCCAATCCCATCACAATCAGAATCGCGGAGAGAAAATATTTCCAGAACGGCCCAATGTCTCCGATCAATTTTCCCGAAAGGGCCGCGACCGTCCCAAGGATTGAATAAGTGATCGAAAGGCCGATCACAAAAAAGAGCGACATTGAGAAAGCGCGCTTTGAATCTCCCTCCGAATAGCCGCCGACATAGCTTATGATAAGAGGATAAGTTGTTAGGACACAGGGGGAAAGAGAGGCCGCGATGCCGGCAAAAAAGACCGCCAAGAAACTCAACGCCGCCCCTTGTTCATATCATAAATCTTCACGATCGCCAAAGCCAGGATGACTCCTAACGCCGCGCCGGGAATGCCGAAGATAAAATATCCGCAGAATAATCCGATGATCGGCAGGATAAAAACCAGGAAGTTGGCAAAGAGAACCGCTTGAGGTTTAACCTCACCTTTTGGAAATTCCCCTCTTAGCGGTTTACCGCATCCTTTGCAACCGGAACAATCGCTCATTTTTTAAAAATCCCCGCCAAATTGCGTTTGTGTTCGGATGCCTTCATTCTATCTTGGACCATGACCACTTTTTGCGGAGCGATCCCGGCAGTTTTTCCCAAAAGTATATTGTCCAGCTCGTCATAGGTGATCCCCATCTCCTCTTCGTCGGTTTGACCTTCCCACAACCCGGCAGAAGGAGCGCGTTTGATAATTGCTTCGGGGATTTTTAGCTCTTTGGCCAAAGCACGCACTTCGGTTTTTAACAAATCGGCAATCGGTAAAAGGTCCACTCCCCCATCCCCGTACTTTGTAAAATAACCCATCATCAGTTCGGACCTGTTACCGGTCCCCACCACCAGATAATTCATTTTATTGGCAAAATAATATAATGTGAGCATCCGTAAACGCGGCTTGAGGTTGGCGGTCGCCAGGTTTTTGTTTTTTTCTTCAAAGGTCCGCCCCTCAAAAGTGACATAGGCCGATTCAAAGAGGAGTGAAAGGTCGACAAACTGGGTCTCTACATTGAAAGCGGTTGCCAAATCCATCGCATGTTTCAGGTCGTCTTTGTGGGAGTGGCAGGGCATCAATAGTCCAAGGGTACTTTTTGGGAAAGCCGTTTTGCATAAGACCGCCACCACCGCCGAATCGATCCCCCCCGACAATCCGATGACGCACCCCCTACATCCCGCCTTTTCGGTTTGGTCTTTGATCCAGGAACTGATTTTGTCGGCTAGCCGCATATCTAAAATAATACTCTTTATACTGAAATTTTTCAACTAAAGTGCGGATAATATATAATCCCGAGCTTGTCGAGGGATTTGACATATAATGGTAGCTTCTGATACCCTGTCTTAATTGTGGAGGTAAAATGGCAAAAAGCAAAAAAAACCTGGTAATCGTTGAGTCGCCGGCAAAAGCGAAGACTCTGGAAAAGTTTTTGGGAGAGGGCTACAAAGTACTGGCCTGCGGAGGACACGTCAGAGACCTCCCCGCCTCCCGCCTCGGGGTTGATGTCGAAAAAAACTTTCAGCCGACCTATATCACCATCAAAGGTAAGACCAAAATAATCAAGGGTCTGAAGGAACAGGCCGACAAAGCGACCACAATCTTCCTCGCTCCCGATCCCGACCGCGAAGGGGAAGCGATCGCCTGGCACCTGAAATATCTTCTGGAGAATGAAGCAAAGATCAAACGGATCGAATTCCACGAAATAACCAAAGAGGCGGTCCAGTACGCGGTGGCGCATCCGCGCAAGATCGACCAGCCCCGCGTCGACGCGCAACAGGGACGAAGGATTTTGGACCGGCTGGTCGGCTATAAACTTTCACCGCTCCTCTGGCAAAAGGTCCGCAAAGGATTGTCCGCCGGAAGGGTGCAGTCGATCGCGGTTCGGATCATCTGCGAACGGGAAAAAGAAATTCAGGATTTCAAAGCGCAAGAATACTGGTCGCTTACCGCCCTGCTTAACAAACAAGGACATCCTTTCTCCGCCCGGCTGGTTACCAAAGAAGATCTCCCGCCGAAAGGGCTGGTGGATAAAGCTTTCAATGATTGTAAAGATGCTAAATTCATCGTCAAAAAAATCGTACAAAAGGAACAGAAGAGGAATCCATCGCCTCCGTTTATAACTTCCACCCTTCAGCAAGATGCCTCGCGCAAGCTCGGCTTCTCCGCGAGGAAGACGATGACGCTCGCACAACAATTGTACGAAGGAATTGAGATAAAAGGAGAGGGGTCGGTCGGTTTGATAACCTATATGCGTACCGATTCGGTCAGGATCGCCGCTTCGGCCCTGGAAGAGGTTCGGGGCTATATCTCAAAAACTTTTGGGGCCGATTTTCTCCCCGAAAAAGCGCGGACTTTCAAGACCAAAAAATCGGCACAGGACGCGCATGAAGCGATCCGTCCCACTTATGTCGCAAAAAATCCGGAGGCGGTCGCCGATTCGCTCGATGCCGAACAGCTGAAACTTTATACATTAATCTGGAAACGCTTTGTCGCTTCGCAGATGGCGCACGCCGTCCTCGACAAGACCGCAGTTGATATCGACTCCGCGCATCATCTTTTCAAAGCCAACGGATCGGTCGTAAAATTTAACGGCTTTATGGAACTCTACAGCGAAGCGGACCCGCCTGCCGGCGAGGCAGGGGACAAGGAAGAGACCCTCCCGGTCCTGGTTGAGGGCGAAGAAGTCGGATTAAAAGAGCTTCTGCCGAAACAACATTTTACCGAACCTTTGCCGCGCTACAACGAAGCCAGCCTGATCAAAGAGTTGGAGGCAAAAGGGATCGGCCGCCCCTCCACCTACGCCCCGATCATGCATACAATCGAAGACCGCGGCTATGTCCGCCGCGAAGGACGGGTCTTTTTCCCGACCGAACTTGGGATTGTAACCAACGGACTTCTGGTCAAGCATTTTCCAAGGATCATGGATATTCAATTCACCGCCCATATGGAAGACGAGCTGGACGAGATTGTCGCCGGAAAGATGAAATATCCGGACGTCTTAAAAGAATTCTACGATCCTTTTGCCGAAGATCTTGATTTGGCCTACAAAAACATGGAAAAGGTCAAAAAAGAGGTCATGACCGACGAGATTTGTCCGACTTGCGGTAAAAATTTAGTGATAAGATCGGGACGCTTCGGCGAGTTTTACGCCTGTTCCGGTTTTCCGGAATGCCGTTTCACCAAAGCGCTTTTAAAATCAATCGGAATTAAATGCCCAAAATGCGGAGGGGAGATCGTGGTCAGGCGCAGCCGGAGAGGAAAGGTTTTCTACGGCTGCGGCAACTATCCAAAATGTACCGAGGCCTACTGGTATAAGCCGACTGGAAAGACCTGCCCGACTTGTGGTAATATGCTGTTGGTAAAAACCTTAAAGAGCGGAGAAGTTACTTTCTGCGGCAATAAGGATTGCCCAACCAACCACGAGAAAAAAGAATGACGAATAATCTGGTTTTAAAAATCTTATCTGTTCTGCTGGCCATTATGCTTTGGGTTCTGGCAAGGGGCTGGTTTATAAAATAATGAAGACCGTAAGCTCACTAAAGGAAATGTTTGAGTTTTCGCGCAAGGTCAAAGACCGCGGGCAAACCATTGCCCTTGTCCCAACCATGGGGGCCCTGCACGAAGGGCATCTTTCGCTGATTACCGCCGCCAAGAAAAAAGCGGACATTGTGATCGTCTCCATCTTTGTCAATCCGCTCCAGTTTGGCCAGAACGAGGACTTAAAAAAATATCCCCGGCGCTTAAAGGATGACCAAAATAAATTAAAGCCCTTTGATCCGATCACAATCTTCACCCCCGGCGAAAAAGATTTTACTCCGGCTGCTCTTGCCGCGGGGATTGAAGTTGAAATCCTTTCAAAACCGCTCTGCGGCAAAGCGCGCCCCGGACATTTCCGCGGGGTGGCAACCATTGTCGCCAAGCTCTTTAACATAACACAACCGAACTATGCCTTTTTTGGTGAAAAGGATTACCAGCAGCAGTTGATCATCAAAAAAATGACAAAGGACCTAAGCTATAACATTGAGGTTTTTTCTCTGCCAACGGTCCGTGAATATGACGGCCTGGCGATGAGTTCCCGCAATATCTATTTGAATGAAAGGGAGCGAAGCGCCGCGCCAATTCTTTATAAGGCACTTAACCACGCCAAAGATATTATTGAAAAAGGAGAAAAAGACGCCCGCCGGATCAATTTGATCATTGCCCAATTGCTGGGACGCGAACCGCTGGTGAAGATCGAATATGTCGGGGTTGTCGACCCCGAAACGCTTGAGGAAACGAAAGAGATAAAAGGAAAAATTCTTATCGCGATCGCAGCAAACATAGGCCAAACCCGCCTAATCGACAATCTCATCGTGAATGCGAAATAGAAGTCGCGGCTTCACTCTCCTTGAAATCCTGATTGTACTCTCACTGATTGCCGCTCTTTTTGGCTTCTCCTATCTCTCCTTTTCCGGCTACACCGATTCGGCGCGCTTAAACGCCGCGTCAAAACTGATCGTCGCGGACCTGCGCCTGGCGCAAAACAACGCCTCAAGCGAACGCCAAAGCTATGTCGTCGCCTTTGACGGCGGATCTTATACCATCAATTCACAAAAGACCGTCAAGCTTCCGCAGGGGATTACGGCCGCTCCATATACTTTTATTTTTTCTCCCTCCGGCGCCCCTCCCCCCGGCGGTTCCGGAACCCTGGTCTTATCGGGCAAAAAGCACAGCCGAAAGATTATTGTTTCTTCCGAAGGGAGGATCCGGGTTGAATAGGAAAGGATTTACCCTAATTGAAACCTTGATCTCGCTATCCCTGCTTTTAACCGTCGCGGTGTCGTTTTTTTATCTCTCTAAAATCGGGGCACGGCTTGAAAAGGAAGCGAAAGCAAAGCTCAAAGCCGCTTACGCCTATCAGGCAAAGATGGAAGAGGCAAAAAGCAAATGAAAAAGGGATTTACCTTAATTGAACTTTTGATCTCAATCGCCATCGCGGCGCTTCTTTCTCTTTCGGTTGGCTATTTGCTCTCAAGCCACACCCGGCTGTTCGCAAAGGTCAGCCGCCAGACGGAACATGGGAAAATTTGCTCACGGGTCTTGGACCGGATAACCGAGGATATCTGGAACGCGCAGAGCGTTTCCGGAAACGCTTCTGTTCTAACCCTGGTATTTCCAAAAGAAACCGTTGTCTACGAATATAAAAACGGGAAGGTCAAAAGGAATAATGCTTATTTGACCGACAGCGAGGACGTTGCCGGTTTAAGTTTTACTTATAAAGGGAAACTGGTCGGAATAAAGATTGATGATTATGAAACCAAAGCGTTTTGCCGCAACTAGCGGAATAAGTCCCGCCAGAGGCGGGATAAGTCTGATTTTGGTTATCTTTCTGATAACCGTTTTACTGGTATTGGGCTCCGCCCTAACCCGCCTCGCGGTCGGAAGCCGGCATTTGGCGGAAAATAAGCAGGCAACGCTTGCCGCTTTTTATCTGGCGGAAGACGGGATTGAGAAAATCAAAACCGAGTTGTCTAAAAATCCGAACTGGTACACCGACCTTCCCCATTCACCCCCCGATGATATTAATTGGCTCAAAGGAAAAACGATCGTCAGGGAGTACAACAAGAACCGCGCCTACGCGGTTGGCGTCTCAAAAAAGGCGGTCCGGATCATAAAGATCGAGTTTGAGCCGGTGCCGTTTAAGCAGACATTGTGGAAACTATTGTAGCGGCTCGACATCAACCAGCTCAGGCGGCCAGCCTCGACTAGCTCGGCTAGGCGGTGTGCGCCTTCGCTATGCCCCTGCCCCTCCCTTAGTGCTTGCGGAGCTGCTATGAATGTTAATTGATCCGCACCAAACAGAAAAACTCCTCTGGCGTCCCGACTTTACGTCGGGACACAAAAAGATTTACTATCTGATTATCTTTTGGGGGTAAATTAGACTAAATCTTTTTGTCCTCCGCCGTAGGCGGAGAGCCAGAGGAAGCTTCTTTATTGGGTGCCCTGGTCGCAGAATTATTTTGTCTCACTCCATCTTTTCACAAGTTCTCTCATGAAAGCCTTATATTTGTAAGCTCTTTCAAGCAAATCGGCATATTTTTCTGATACATCCTCAGATAATCCTCCATCTTGTTTTTCTAAGTTTACTAACGAAAGAACCTGAACAACTCTTCCCAACGGCGAACGAAAGTGGTGATCAAGCTCCGAATTTGAACTGCTTAAATTATCAAGAAAGGCCACAAGCGCATTTTTTTCTTTTAAAAAATGCTCGGATGACTCTATAACAGCATTTTTCCCTCTGATTAAATCTCTTAATACCAATTCTAATTCTTGAGTCCCCATTCTATGGAATGCTTTTACAAAATCAATCTCTTCCAGATCAACCGGCCAAAATCGTGGATCACTGGTTTTTCCTAAAGGATATGCCCGTTTTCTTCTTTCCCAAACTTTTTCAAAAGTTTCTCCTTTACTATTAAAAATTTGTTCGTGTCCAACCATTCCAATTCTCAAGTCCAGCAGAATCCTCCCATTAGCGATACAAGGGAAAGCAGTCAAACAATAGTCGGCTATTTTCAACACTCCGGCAACAGCTCGTCTTATTGGCATTTTTTTGTTGTAGTTTGTTAAAGATCCTGGAGAATTATATATCCAAGTGGATTGTCTTATGGTTGTTCGTATTGTCATTTGTTTTAATCGCTCCTAACTAATATCTGCACTCTACTGCAAAAATTTCACTCAAAAAAAGCAGCTCCGCAAACACCGAGGGAGGGGAAGGGGCATTGATGAGGCGCAGCCGAAGCAGGGGAGGAGGCGGAGGAGAAGGGGCTGGGTGGTGGTGTTTGTTTGCGAAATAGCGCGTTTTTCTTTTGGTTCATTTTCTTTTTGCGCGCAACCAAAAAGAAAATGAACCGGGGTAGAAGGGGAAAAAAGATCTAAGTGCTTATACTTAACCAGCTAGGGGCGGAACCCCTTGCTCCCTGACGTTTACTTTGGGTGCTTTAAAAAAAACTACTTTAACGCGAACTTAACCGGCACTTCATACCACGAAGCCAAAGAGGCCGATCCCTGCATGGCGGGAGAAAATTTCCATTTGTAAAGAGCTGTAATTGCCGATTGGTCGAGGGTCTCAACTCCCGAACCGGTTTTGATTTTTACCTGCTCAACCGCGCCGCTGGCATTGACCAGGGCCTGAAGAATCAAGTTTCCGGCCTCAGTGTTTGACGGATAATCGGGATAGACCGCCGATAAAACCTTGGGGGGCATAATCGGCAAAACCGGCGTCATCGCAACCGGAGCGGCAGGGACCATCGTTTTAACTTGCGGGGTGACCAAAACACTCTCGCCGATATAAACATTGGAAGCGCTCTTAACCGGGGCCATTTTTACCTGCCACGCGAAAAGGGAAAGGATCACAACCATAAACAAAGCGACATCGATCCGAAAAAAAACATTGGTCTTTTGCATTAGATTCCTCCTTTGACCTTCCTTGGTACGGGCAGAACATTGTTCTGCCTTACTTATTATATCACTTATCCGTTAAATTCAACCCCCACCGAAAAGGTCCGCCCGGCGGAAGGATAGCCAAACTGTTCGTAATAGACCAGATCGAACAGATTGTCCAGCTTGAATTTTAAATTAAAATTATTCAAACGGCGGATCGCCAATAAATCGGTAACAGAGTACCCGTCCAGCTTTTGAGTATTCGCCAAGTCGGCATAACGCTCTCCGACAAACCTTTGCAACGCCGAAAGAAGCATGGCCCGATTATCAAAAGCCACTCCCAAATTATACTTATTTTTGGGGCTGTAATCCATAACTTTTCCCGAAGTGACGTTTTGGGAATCCTGCCAGTTGTAATTCGCAAAGAGCCGGCAGTATTCGTTAATGTTGCCGACCGCTTCAAGTTCCAAGCCGTTTATTCTGGCATTCGCCACGTTCTGCGGGGTATAGGTAGAGCTGGTAGCCCCAAAAACGTTATCCCAGCGAATCATATTTTCTATTTCATTAAGATAATAACTTGCCTTGAGCTCCGCGCCGGCCATCTTTTTCTCGACGCTCAAATCGAGACTGCGGCCAAGCTCCGGTTTTAAATTCGGGTTTCCGATCGTGGTATAAGTATATGTGGAAAGATCTGGATATACATAGGTAAAGGTCTCCTGTTTCCAATACAGGTCATTAATGGTTGGAGTGCGGTACGCTCCCGCCAGCGACGCCTTAAGCGCCAAATCTTCGCGCGGATGAAAAACCGCGCCGACCCGGGGACTGAACTGTGAAGCAAAATTTGAAGAGAGGTCTTGTCTTGCTCCAACATAAACCGACCCCTGGTTGAATTCGACATAAGCGGCCCCGCGATTGATATTGTGCTTCTCGCTCTTGGTGCTCTCCGAAACATCGCGGCTTAAATCGAGGCCAAAGCTGGCTCCATTTATATTTTTGCTCAACTCAAACCCATAGGTTCGGGTCAAATGGCGGTCGTTGGTAAAAAAAGACGGGTCCTGATAAAGGCTCTCCAAAATATTCAGGTACGGGCGGGCCCTTATCCCATCCGCGCTCCCGGAATATAAAAGATCAATATAACTATTTTCGTTTCCGTTTCTTGAGGTTAAAGAGGGATAGGTAATATAGTAGGGAGACCCGCTTTGGTTTTGATTTCTTAAAAGATTTAAGGAAAAATCTCCCGATGAAACGCTGGCGGAATAATTTTCTCCCTTATAATCTCCGTTGGCGCGGTAGCCGGCGGAATAGATGCTGTTTAGTGAAACATTATAATTGGGCCCGGAGGTTTGCAAAGTGTAGTTACCTAAAGAATAAGAGCCCTGCTCAAGAGAGAAGGTCGTTTTTCTTTTTTCGTCTTTCTTTTTTGAAATGATGTTGATGACCCCCCCCACCGCGTCGGATCCGTAAATCGCCGAAAGCGGCGTTTTGACAACTTCTACTCTTTCAACGTTATCAAGAGGGATCGTCGACAAATCGCAGGATCCAAGCGTCGGGGAATTAATCCTTCTTCCGTCAAGCAGTATCAATGTTTGCTGGGCGGTACCGCCGCGCAAATGGGCAGAGCCGACGCTCCCGAAAAATCCCTGCGTCGTCATCTCCACTCCGCAAGTATGCTGGAGCAGTTCGGTAACATTCAGCTTCCCGGAATCCCGGATCTCCTTATTCGTAAAAACGCGGCTGCTCCACGGCTGGTCAAAAATTCGCCGCGGCAGCCTGGTCGCCGTCACCACAATCTCCTCCCCGTAAAACATCGGAAGCTCCGCCATCGCCATCGAACCGATAACCAAAAGAAACACTAACAACCCAAGAATCTTTTTCATTTCTTTGCCTCCTTTAAAAACAAAAAACCCAAAGCCGCGTGCTCTGGGTTTAACTCTTCCCAAGCCCAGATCCGAGGCTTTCTTACGGGAATTTCCTAACGATTGGTTTTCTGGCTTTTACAGTGGCGGTACCGCGATGGAATTACACCATCATTTCCCAATCCTTTAGGATTTACAAAACTATCTTATCATTCCGGAATTTTATTGTCAATCAACACCACTACTTCGCCCTTCGGTTTTTTCAGCGTAAAGTGTTTCAAAACTTCCGAAGTTTTTCCTCTCACAAATTCTTCGAACTTTTTGGTCAGCTCCCGCCCCACCACCAAATCCCTCTCCCCCAGCACTTGCAAAATATCTTCCAGGCATTTTATAAGCCGATACGGCGACTCATAAACAATGCTGGTCTCGTCTTTTTTTATCAGGGATTCTAAAAGTCTCCGGCGCTCTCCCGGCTTCTTGGGAACAAAACCGTAAAAAGAAAAATTTTTGGTCGGCAGACCAGAAGCGGAAAGGGCGGCAATCGGAGCCGAAGCTCCGGGGATGGGTATCACTCTGATATTCTGATGTACCGCTTCTCTGACAATCTCTTCCCCGGGATCGGAAATTCCCGGAGTCCCCGCATCGGAGACCAACGCGATTTTTTTCCCTTCTTTCAAAAGTCCGATCAGATAATCGGTCTTGGCCCTGATGTTGAATTTGTGATAGCTGGTCATCGGCGTTTTGATATCGTAGTGTTTGAGTAAAATGCCGGTAACGCGGGTATCCTCCGCCGCGATTAAATCGACTTCGGATAAGATTCTTTTCGCGCGGAAAGTCAGGTCTTCCAG